>JACCEB010139002.1_pt1 | contig 29445 bp, 36 predicted proteins | sample 7454761 | NCBI WGS metagenome assembly JACCEB01 (sample SAMN15323454, study PRJNA562643) | freshwater metagenome | isolation source: river surface water | place: USA:Blue River Watershed | collected 2017-08-18
AGAACCAATAGCAAAATTGGCATTCATTGACCCAGCCGACAGTGGAAAAGATGCGCATTCAGTACCAGTTGGCTACTTATATCCAAACGGTTCATGTTACATTGAAGAAGTTGTTTATACTACCGAACCAGTCGAAAGTAATGTTCAGCAAACAGCGGATATATTAAACAAGCATATCCCGCAATATACACGCGTTGAAATCAACATGGGTGGTGGTATGTACCCAATGCTTTTAGAACCGAAGTTAGATAAACGGATAATGCTTCTAAAAGTACGCGAAAAGAGTTCAAAACATGAGCGTATTTATACGGCATCGGGATTCATCAAAAGATTCTGTTATTTCCGTTCAGATTATGCACATGGTAGCCAGTACTATGAATTCATGAAAATACTATGTAACTACCTTGCAGATGGTTCAGCAGACCATGACGATGCACCCGATTCATTAGCGGGATTAGTCACAATGATAAATCAGTTTTATCCTAATCTGTACCAATGGAAATAATATCTCTTAAATCCTGCGGGGTGTATAATCCCAATTGTGATAACTGACTGATTGCATTCGCTTTCAATTGCAATATTTCGGCTTTTTCCTTGTTGTTAGCTTGCAATACAGGGATATGCGAATAATCCAATTCTAACCATTCGCCTTTATCAAGTAGTCCAAACATTCGCGAGCGGTTCATGGCTAGTTCTTCAGCTTCAGGGATTACTGTTGTTTGGTAGGCTTGTTTAAGCCCTTCTGCTAAGTTGGTAAATGTACTACCTTTCTCACGTGAAAAAAGGTTGTCATTTAGCCCGTAATGGTCAATAATCGTTCTAAAATCAGCATCTACTTCCTCGAATAGAAGTAAATCTTTAGTAGGGTACGACATTGCTTGATAAGTCAAAGATGCATTTGTCATAATCAACTTCTGTTGTTCGTCTCCAATTCCAAACGAACGCTGGTATTCGTTTTCGATTCGCTTTCTTTCATCATCCATTAACGGAATTGCACCCATATCCGATTTGGATTGATTGGATAACATGCCCAATGCACCGCGTTTTGTCATGATTACATTTCGGAACTGATACGCTGCACGAATATTCGAAACAGGCATATAAATAGCCCGCATTGGCGAACTGCCCTTTACTGGATTGAATGAATTCGGGATTCGTGTGTGATTGATTTCTTTAGTATCTACCTTATCAATATCAGCACCCGTTGTAATTTCGTACCCTGTAATGATTTCTTCAAGTTTTGACTGCTTGTAGTACTTACCACTTGTTTTGATTGTAACAGTGGTTGGATTAATATTTGTCAATCCATCAGGTAATGCAGTTGAAAACGCCTTTAGAATGTATTCGTAATTATTACCGTAGATCGATAGATTTTCAACGTATTGGCGAATATGGTCATTTCCATTAAGTAGTGGGTTTGGATTTTCAAGCAATTTAATATAATCGCTATTTTCAACTTCAACTATATTGCCTTTATTATCCTTGCGGTAATGCTTCCAAACACCCGAAGCCATCATAAGACCTTTACGATTGATTACAGCGTATAATTGTGGTGTAGTCATGAATATTTCCCAAGCATCCCAAGTATCGGGGTTAAGCATTTCAGGTTGACCATTCAACAGGATAACATTATTGTTTGGAATCGGTGTTTTGTAGTAGATATCGCGGTTCGTTCTAAACATCCCTAACACGTAATCAATTGGAGTAAATGCCATAACATTAAAATTATTTGTTCAAATATAATGCTATTTAACATAATATGTATTAATTTAGGGGCATCTATTTAACATAATATGGAAAAGGAAAAACCAAAAGTTGATGTTAAAGCAGCTAAAGACAAGCTGAAAACACGTGTTAATAAGGTTAAGAACAATACTGATGTCTTGAAATGATGTATAAATCAATCTACATAAAAGACAAACAATTCGCTACGAAAGAGGAATTGTTTACTGAATTAAAAAGAAATTCAGACGTAATTATTGATGCTAAAAAATCACAGATTTACAAGTCTATTGAAAAAGGTCAGTCAATTGCGAGCAAATCAATGAATTTAATCAAGAATACAGATGCTACAAAAGCGCTTAATCTTGACGATAATTACTATTATTTCGCTGTGAACTCAACATGGATACTAGACTCACATGAGGATTTGCATATCGATGGTATATGGGCTCAGTCTGTTAAAATGATTCAGGGAAAAAATTACCTTGTAGAAGACCATGAAATAGAAATGGGTACGGTAATAGCACGTAAAGAGCATATTGAAATACTTACAATGAAAGTTCCTTTTTCTGCTATTGGTAAAAAATACAATGGAGATACTGAGGTTCTTGTTTACAAAGTGGCAAAGAGTCAAATCAAAAAACAGGAAATCAAAGAATGGATTGAAAGCGGTGATTCTTTCGAGTGCTCAGTTAGAATGCAATATGTTACCGTTTTATTAGCTATGGATTCAAACAGTCCTGACGATGCTACCGAAAAGAAAAATTATGATGAATACATCAATAAGATAGCTAATAAAGATGAATTTGAATACATACCGTACTTTTTTATTATCAAAGAAGCTAAAAATGTAAGAGAAGCAAGTTTAGTTCCGTTTGGAAGTAATCATGTTACTGGTATATTGCAAGATAAATCAAAAGAAGATAATGAAGCCGTCGAGGACACTTCAAAAAATGAGCCGTTGAAAGACACTCAAACAAAACAATTTTTTATTAACCTTTTAAATTAGTTTCAACATGAACAAATTTGAACAGTTCCTCACGGATAAAGGTATTTCGAAGGAGCAATTTGCCGAAAAAACGGCTGAAGAAATGGCAGGACTTTACAATGAGTTCAATGCCTTAGAGAAAAAAGCAATCGAAGACATGGTTGCGAACAAAGCTACAAAAGAGGATTTAGACAACGCTATCGAAGCATTGAAAGAAACTCAAATGGAGCAAATGAAAGCGTTGAACAGCGCATTGAAAGAAATGGGATTAGCGATTAAGGCTAGTACTGAAAAAGGTGCATCACGTGACGAAAACTTCATCGATTCATTACGCGAGGGATTGAAATCCAACGCTGAAAAAATGAAGTTATTAGGTGACGATGAATCAATCGAGAAAGCGAAAGCAAACGAATTCTCTTTCAAAGTTGCTGGAGATATGACAATTGCAGGGAATGTTTCAGGCGGAAACGTACCAGTTGAGCAACGTTTGTCAGGATTGATTACAATCCCATCTCGTCGTGTTCGTTTGTTGGATATCGTCGCTCGTGGTCGTGCAACTTCAAACGTTATCTCTTGGGTTTACCAAGCTAACAAAGATGGTGCAGCAGGTCAAACAACTGAGGGTACAACTAAGAATCAAATCGACTTTGATTTAGTAGTTGCTTCTGAATCAGTTAAGAAAACAACTGCATACATTAAAGTATCAACTGAAATGTTGTCGGATATCGACTTCATTGAATCAGAAATCCGTAACGAGTTGTTACGCGAGGTATTGAAAAAAGTTGAAGCGGGTGTTTACTCAGGGACAGGACTTACGAACAACTTGAACGGTATTCGTACTGTTGCAACTGCATTCTCTGCGGGTGCATTCGCTACGTCGGTTGTTAATCCAATTTCTGTTGATGTATTGACTGTTGCAATGAATCAAATTGCAATTGCAGAACAAGATATGCCTACACATATTTTGATGAACCCAACGGATGTAACACGCTTGAAATTGATTAAAGTTGGTACAACTGACAACCGTTATGTTGACCGCTTATTGTTGATTGCAGGTGAGTTGACATTGGACGGTGTTCCAATTATTGCAACAACTTTGGTTACTGCTGGTGAATATTTGGTTGGTGACTTTAGTCGTGCATTGGTTTTGGATAAAGGCGGGATTTCAATTCAAATTGGATTGGATGGAAACGACTTTACCAAAAACATGCGAACAATCCTTGCTGAGTGGCGTGGTGTTTGTCTTGTTCGTAACAATGACCGCACAGCATTCGTTAAAGGTGTGTTTGCAACGGATATTACCGCGATTACTAAACCATAATTTTAACAAGCCCCTGATGAATTTCGGGGGCTAATTTGAAACACAATGGAAGAAGTTAAAAAAACAACAAAGGCGAAACAAGAAAAAGTAGTTTTTGAAGAGGGAAAAGAGTACACTATCATCGCGAACGGCAACGCTAATTTGATGCCGAAAGGAAATGAGTACACGGTTACCGCTGAATTAGCTGAAATTCTTGTAAACGTTAAAAAAGTAGCTGATTTAAAATAATTCACAAATGGGGTTCACAATTTCAACAGGTTCATTCATTGCTAAGTATAACTTAACGGTTAACGAGTTCACAACGACTGATTTACTTTTGTATATCGAGCGTTACAAGGATAAGATTCTCGTTGAATTACTTGGTAAGGAATTGTATGACCTTTGGGATTTGGATAAGAACAGTCCACCTTACGACAAAATTACAGACCCATTCATTTGGCAGTCTAAGTGTGGGCGCGTTTACCAATCGCAGGGGGCGTTGGATTTGAGCCTTTCAATGATTTATTTCTACTACGCGAGGGATATTATCCAAAAGCAAACAATAAACGGTTCTGTACGCAATACTAACGAAAATAGCACGGGAATGAATTTTACTGAGTCTTTGATTTGGGAAAAGTACAACGAAATGCTTATTAGTTACGAAGCAATACAGGCTTATATTTGTGAGAATATGGACGATTACCCCGAATTCAACGGAGTTATTCAACGTCAAATTATACCGTTCTTCTAAGATGCGAAACATTGTTGACATAGTAGAAAATGAGATTATTGCACGAATGGATAACCGCGTAATGGTTCTTTCATTTGCTGGAAAAAAAGTGACTGTTTGTAATGCGAAGTGGGCGCGAAAGAATAAGGTTTTCACAGGTACGGACAACTTGCCTAACTTGATAGTTAATGTGGTTGGAAATGACATATTTCTAGAACTTGATTACACAGGTGGTACGGGTTACGCCTCGATTGAATTACCTATTTACTTTCATGGCACACCTCGTGTGACGAATACAGAATGGAAAGCAAGTGGAAACAATGAAGCGGCTAAAGTTCCGTTCATTTGGTTGGTTGAGCCAGTTAACGAAGAATATCAAAATGAAGAATCGGTTATTGAAAGAAATTCCGATATACAGATTCTAATTTGCGATTCACGCGATGGCACGAATTGGACAAACAATGACATTCATTCACAGCGAAGTAATACGTTGTATGCCTTAGCGGATGAATTCATTGCATCGGTTAAACGTAACCGAAAATTTGCACGATTTACCAACTATCGAGAACGGAATTTAACCAAGCTAGGGACTGAGAATCTAAACGGATTTGAGAAAAACATCATTGATAGTGACTTAACAGCTATTGAAATACGGTTGACGTTACCGATTTACAAAACGTCAAATTGTAATTGTTAAACATTTAAAACCATAAAACAATGTCAAATTTATGCCAATGTGGGGGGAGATTAGGGGCAACAGGTTCATCCGATTGTATCATTAAATTCTTCACCACTTCGAACTTTATTCTAATGCCTACATACAAGGCAGATGGAACAAAAAACTTTATTGATTTGTCCGACACCGACCCTGCAACATTGGGAGCAACAATTCAAACGTTAACACAAGTTGCAACATCGCAAGATGAGCGTTTATATCCGTTGCCATTTGCTGAGAACATTACACGTGAGAAAACAGACCGATTGACTGAAACTGCTGCAAGTGGAAACATTTACAACGTTCAAGATGGGTTACGTCAAAATCACATGGAATTCTTTGGTGACAATGCAGCGTTTTCGTTCGCACGTGAGTTGCAAAAATTCAACTGTACAAAACTATCTTACTTTTCAGTAGATGTAAACGGTACATTGGAGGGATACTTAGACGAAAGCGACCCTACGAAATTCTATCCATTCCCAATTATGGATAACACGTTCTATCAAATGTACATGTATGCAACTGATACAACTATTCAGAAATTGGCGTTGGACTTCAATTTGAAACGTAATTTCGACGAAACAAAAACGTACTACTTGACTGCGGATGATTTAGGTTATCCAGCAACTGATTTAGTAGGTTTGAAACCAGCAAATGTAGTTGTGTCGAATATTACAACAACTGGATGTACTGCAAAAGTAACTGAAAGCACAAACAGCGCGTTAGGTGGTGACCCAATCGAGGGCTTACTATTGGCTGGCTTCACTTTGAATAACATTACTGCTGGCGGTACTGTTACGATTACCGGAGTTACCGAGGGCGCGGCTGGTGTGTACGCAATTACTTACGCTGCGGTTGCTGGTGCGAATACGTTTGAATTGGTAGTTAGCGCGACGGGTTACGACGTTGCTCCTGCTGAATACCAAGACCCTGCATAATGGTTGAGGTTAGCGAACAAAATGACATCGTAACAATTGGTAAAAGTCAATTCCGATTAAGCTACCTTAGAAGCGTAACAATTGAGGAAGCGGTAGAACATTACCAATCAGCGTGTCATGATGACCGAGTACGGAACGCTTGGAAACGAGCGAATAAGAAAAAATAATTTTGGAGGGAGGTTGTAAAACCTCCCTTTTTTTGTATCTTTACAATGTTAGGTTAGGATTTGTATTTTTTTGGCAAAAAGCGGTGTGTATCATCGCTTTTGTTGTTTTATACAGTTCTATTTAACATAATATTTTGCTATGCCTTACGTAGATTTAGAACCGATTAATCAATTATACAAGCGAATAGAGCGTATTCGGGATAATGATATTTGGTTTTTTTCGGTGGATGATGACGTAAGGGAGGAAATTATACGATTGAATACGATTGAGCAGTTGTATGAACAAGGTATCGATTCATTAGGTAGACAATTAGGGGATTATTCGCCTTTCACGGTGCAAATCAAGCAAATGAAAGGACAACGATTTGACCATATTACGCTGAATGATACGGGTGCATTTTATGATAGTTGGGTTGTAACGGTTGCCACGGATTCAATCGATATTGATGCCGACGATACAAGCCTTTACGATAGACCATTGTTTGCGGTGTGGGGCGAAGATGTTGCGGGTTTGACAGATGAAAATTTGCAGTACATTATTGACATGATTAAAGAGAATTACATTAAATACTTGGTGAATGAGTTACTACGATAGCATAGATGAATTGACATTGGATAGATGGGAAAAAGCCCAAAAGGGTGATTTAACAGCCATTCGAAAGGATGAAATTAGAGTTAGTGAGGAAAACGATTTAATCGCGTGGGAAGCACTTAATTTTGATTACATGGAGAAATTTGGGTTATCTCGAAAACATATCCAGTTCAATGTGTTGCAACGTCGTTTGTTGATGCTTGAATTAGATTATTTCACCACTCAAAAGGGTGTGCTCAAAAACGATATTAGACGGGTAAAAAAGCAATTGGAAACGTTCTTTGATGAAGATGGAAATAAAGAGGGTGTTTCTTTGGATGAAACACTTATCTATCTATCCAAATTCATGGGGTATCGATTGAAAAAGGAAATAGTAACGGTAAAGGAATATTACTTAATGATTGAGGTGTATGGCAAAGCGAATTGATAAACGGGACATTGTCAACGGGAATATATTAGAAGACCTAAACAAGTATTTGGATGAATCGAAAGGTAAATTCGGTTCGTTGGAAATATCTATTAAGGCTTTGCAGGATGCTATAAAGGCACTTAAAACAGATGCTTCACGGCTTAAAAAAGAGGTCGGTACGATAGATGTTTCAAGCGTTAAAGGGATGAAAGAACTAAACGAAAAGCGTTCGGAATCCAATAAGATAATGCTTGAATCAACGAAATTACAGCAGCAAGAAACAAAGCTATTGATTGAAAAGGAGCGTTTAACGCAGGCGCAACTACGCACTCAAAAACAATTGAATAGTGAACGACAAAAAACGCTAACTGTTTACCAACAAGAATCGAAGCGATTAAATGAACTCCGAAACAATTACAAGAACTTAGCGATTCAAAACAAAGAGAATACGCGAGAGGGGCGTAATATGCTACGCGAAATTACCGCGCTGGATAAGAAGCTAAAGGACATTGATAACCGTGTGGGGCAAAATCAGCGTTCGGTTGGAAAATATACGGATGCGTGGAAAGGTTTACGCGGTGTTCTTGGTCAGGTTGGTTTAGCGTTCGGGGGTGCTGCATTGATTGGAAACGCTGGTAGAACGGTTGTAGAATTTGACCAAGCAATTCAAGACTTAGTATCCATTACCGGTGCGGGCGGTAAAGATTTGGAGTTCTTCAAAAATCAAGCTATTGGACTGGGTAAAGAGGTGGAAGGCGGTGCAAGTGCGGTTATTGAGGCTTATAAATTAATTGGTTCGGCAAAACCTGAGTTACTTAAAAATTCCAAGGCATTAGACGCGGTTACACAATCAGCTATTAAACTTTCACAGGCTTCAGGAATGACTTTGCCCGATGCAGCAACAGCGTTAACAGATGCTATGAATCAATTCGGCGCACCCGCTGAAAAGGCTGGTGAATTCATTGATAAATTGGCAAACGGGGCTTTATTCGGTTCGGCTGAGATTCCACAGGTTACCGAAGCATTGCTGCGATTTGGAGCGGTTTCAAAGACTTCAAATGTTCCAATAGGTGAATCAGTCGCATTGATTGAGTCATTAGCAGAAAAAGGATTAAAAGGTGCGGATGCTGGTACTGCATTGCGAAATGTGATGTTGAAATTAAGCGCACCCGATGCACTGCCAAAAGAAGCACAGGAACGATTGCAAGCCTTGGGGATTAACTTCGACCAATTACGCGATAAATCAAGACCGTTTAGCGAGCGTTTGGAACTATTGAAGCCGTTACTAAAAGACAACGCTGCACTTGTTAAGGTATTCGGAAATGAAAACGCGGTTGCTGCAACCAACTTAATTAGCCAAACCGACAGGATTAAGGAGTTGACAAAGCAAATGGACACCAACGGCACGGCAACAAAACAAGCCGAAGAACGTAATAAGTCGCTTTCGTTCCAATTGAACAAGCTAAAAGAATCATGGAACGCGGTTGTTTTAGAGTTTGCAAATGGTCAAGGCGTTGGTGCTGGTGTTGGCAAAGTGGTTGGATTCATTGCCGATAACCTATCAACTATTATTCCATTGGTTTTTAAATCAGCGTTGGCGTTTGGTGCGTATAAAACAACCTTACTAGCGGTTAACGTTGTTCAATCTATTTCAGATAAAGGATTGAAGAATATTATTAAATCGTTCTTCGATTTCAAAAAGGCTGCGGATGGTGGCGGTAGTTCAGTATCTAAATTCGGAAACGCGTTAAAGGGTGTTGGATGGACTGCGATAATTGCGCTAGCTGCTGAGGTTGCTACTGAAATATACGAGATTGCCAGCGGTGCTAGATTAGCTGAGGTGCGTTTGAAAGCGTTGAATGATGCGATTGCAAAAGGTCAAGACGTTGGACAGTCGAAAGTTGGTAAATATACCGAATCATTAAAGAAGCAAATGCAGACAATCGACCTTATGAACGTATCCGAAAAAGAGCGTATCAAGCTACGAAAAGAGGCGGTTAAGAGTGTGCAAGGTGAAATAAAATCGGAGTTGAACAGATTTCAAGCGTTACACAAGCAAACCGACCAAAGTAGAAAATTGGCTATTGCTGAACGCGATAGATTTAAGGCGAACTTTAACATGTTCACAGCATCGATTGAAGAAGCTGCTTTGATGGCTAGACTTGAAAATCAAGTAACCAAATTTACAGCCGTTGAAAAAGCGCAGTCTGAGGTCATTAAGGCGTTGCGTGGTGAAATGGAAACGTTGAACGATGAAACGCACACGTTGACAGTCGAACAGAAAACAAATACGGAATCAACACAAAAGAACACCACAGCTAAACAGGAGCAAAAGAAAGCGTACAAAGATGCTGGTGATGAAATAGAGCGAGTTCTTGGATTATTGCAAGAGGAACAAGATTTAATAGATGGCGTCAATTCAAGTGAATTTGATAGTCAATTTTCAAGCGAAATAGCAGCGCAACAGGATAATATTAACCAAAATCAAGAGGTTAATTTAGAGAATCTTATCCGCATCAAAGAAGCGGAGGAACAATACCAAAAGGCATTGGCAAAACGCGACTATTTAAACGACATTGAAAACGCTAAATCCGAACAAGAAGTGTTGAACGCACAACTTAAATACCAAATCAAGCTAACTGAAATCGAAGAAAAAGGCGTTGAACGACAAAAGGAAATAAACGGATTGATTGGTGACCAAAATCAAGCACTTGAAGAAAAGGATAAAGTAACAAATAAAGTTGCTGAAACGGTAGAAAAGACCTACGACAAAGAGCGCGAATACATGGAATTGACAACGAAATTATTAGAAGACCAAATCGATAAACGCATTGAATTGTTAGACAAAGAAATTGATGCTAGAAAAAAGCAACAAGAAGTATTGCAGGAACTTGCCAACAATGGAAATATTAACGCTCAACAATCGATTGCAGAAGAAGCTAGATTGCAACGTGAGGCGGAGGTTGAGAAACAGAAATTGGAGCGAAGAAAACAATACCTTAAATTAACCGAGGCGTTCATTACTTCCTACACGAACAAACTTGAACAGGGCAAAGACGGAACGCAAGCACTAACGGAGGCACTTGCAGAAAAGGCAACCTTAGAGGCGATTATAGCTACCATTCCAGCATTCTATGAAGGTACTGAAGACACGGGGCGCGTAAACAATCCACTTGATGTCAACGGTGGGCGTTTGGCGGTGTTGCATGACAATGAGCGCGTAATGACAGCGGAGCAAAATAAGCAGTTACAAGGGCTATCCAATAGCGATGTAGTGGCAATGGTTCAAAAGGGTAAATTATCCGAAACTTTTAGCGGTGGTTGGGAAAATATCGGAATGATGAACGAATTAAACGGATTGCGTTCAGATATCAAGGATTTAACCGATGTAGTTAAGAATAAGCCTGAAACTGAATACCGCGTTGAAGAAGTTGTAACGGGCGTTTTGAACTTGATTAAATCAACGAAGAAAGGCAATACAACGATTATTAACAAACATCAATATCGGTCATGAAGCATTACATTAATGGCGTTCAAGTAAACCCTGTGAATCAAGGTGAAATAGGTATTCGTGTTCAATACACGGATAGAGGGCAGGATTTAATGGTTTCGACGGATAATATAGTTTTGACCCGCGAAGACTATGATGTAATCAAAACACACATTCAATCGGTTGGTTTCTTCGAGGGGTTGCCGTATCAGTTAATAAGTAACTCAGGTGTAACACTTGATTACTTTATTGACCTATTGGAAAAGCCAATTTTTAGAGATTACGAAGTAGAATTGAAGTTGAAAAAACGCGGTGGATTGGATAAGTTTTGGCAGGATGCCGATGGAACTTCATTCGAGTTACTTGCAAAAAAAGGATTCACTTTTCAGCCGTTTAACGTGCCTTATGTTATAATCAAAGATAACCAAATTGAAGTAGCTATAACGGTTGCAATTACCTTGTTTTTAATGGTGAAAGAGTTAGCGGATGCAACGCGCCAATTAGTGTACGATGTTGTAGATTTGATTGGTTCGGTAACGCCTAACGTTGGATTTGGTGTCAATTGGGATATTGGGGATATCATCGCGAAAGTGGTAAAGGTAGTTATACAATTGGCTTATGTTGCCTTGTTACTTGCTGCAGTTATCAAGTTATCACAACAATTATTTGAACTAATTTTTCCGAAGATTCGTAACTTTTTAGGCGCAAAGGTAAAGGAATTACTTCGTGTTGGATGCCAGTACTTAGGCTATCAATTTAGTTCAACGGCTTTAGATTCACTTTCAGGACTTACAATTGTAGGAAAACCGCTTAAAAAACAGGCTAAACGGTGGTTCATGTTCACGCAAAACGACTTGAATTTAGCGTTCAACAAAGGATATCCAACGGCAAGTGATACCACGTCAACACTTGGCGGTCTTATGGAAGCAATGAGGAAAATGATAAACGGGCGCGTGACGATTATAGGCAATACGGTTCATTTAGAACGACGTGATTTCTTCGCAAACACTTCGAATCAAATACTACCAGCGTTGAAGTTACAGGATACACGTCAAGACGAATACACGGTAAACACGCAAGACGTTTGGAAACGCTACTACACGCATTATTTAACGGATATTTCAGATTTACATACATACGATAATTTTGAGGGTGTGGATTGTGAACATTCATGCGAGCCTTTGAGTGTTGTAAATTCCGATTTGGTTTCGATAAAGGGTTTTGTTGATGTGAATATTCCGTTTGCATTGGGTGCGCGTAAGGATTCATTGAACTGGTTGGAGCGTGCGGTAAAGGATTTATTCAGGGTAATTGATAAAGTCATTTCCACATTCGGAGGAAATAGCGCATTGGAAGCGAAAATACAGAATAGAATTGGTGTGTTGATGCTATCACAACAGTATTTCAATACAAGCAAATTACTGTACACGGTAAGCGGTAAACAACCCGCGAATTACCTAAGTAAAATCAGCGCGTTATCAATTTACAATCAATTCCATTCAATCAATGAAATTCAAGTGAACGGAAAAAAAGAAAGGGAGGGTGTAAAAGTAGCGATTAATGACAATGATTTTTTAAATTTGCTAGGTAACAATTTTGCAATAGTTGACAATGAAGCAATTGAATTAACGGAATTGACGTACATTGAAGACGAAGCAACTATAACAATTAGCTATTTAGAGCCGTATAATTACGCGGTTGGTAAGGTGCAAACACTTTTAATCAATGGATAATTTAAAGGAATTAGCGGATAAATTACAAGCAAACATGAACGACACGATGTTACTTGTAGATAAGGCATTTAAGGCGTTACCAATTGAGGCGCGTTCTCAAATGGGTTCAGCTATGAATGACGTGAATAAGATTAAATCAGCGTTGTCCAATGGTGACGATAGTGTAATAACGAATATAATCAAGAAGTATGCCGATACTAATAAATAACAAGCAATTTACCGACGAATGGGGAAATGTAACATCGTTCTATAAATCGAATGCTGGGGATAAAGTAACCGTTAAATTCGATATTACGGCTAACATCTACGCTGATAGCGTTGGGAATCCTTTTATCTTTAATCCGCTATTGAATGAAGTCCAAACAAGTGGTACAGCATTCGAACAGGAGGGTTTTCGATTTGGTGACCTTGTACAATGTGTGATTTATAACAGTGATGGTAGCGCGGTTGTTACTTCATGGGCTGCTTTCATTACTTACATTGATGGTACGGTATTACGACTTGATGCAATGCCATCTATCCCCGATGTTACGCTTCAGGAAATATTTCAAATACGAACAACAGCAATACGTGATTCGTTACAATTGAATATTAACCACATTCCGAATGGGGCAACCGATGGGGATTTATCTTTGATTGATGCCGAACAAACAGCGTTGAAGTTTGATTCACTTACTTTGCAAACTATTGGCACTACTTTGAATGGTGTTGCCGTTGGTAAACAGTCGGGGCAATACGTGTATTCAGCTACATTAAAACGTAATGCAGATGGTGCGGATGATGAAACGATTTATGAATTAACAATTGTTTTTGCGAATTCGGGATTGTACGACGAAACATGGTTTCAATCGGCTGACTGTTTGAAGTTATTCTGCAGAATGTTGTTTTCACGTTTTGCCAATGAACCATTCGAACAAACACAATTGATTTACAACGACAATGCAAATACGGGACGGTTTAATGAGCCGCACAATGTAGGTGTATTTAACGCTACACTTGTACAAGGTGTGGATGAAATCGATTATTCAACTCCCACCGTGCTTACAATTAAAGTCGATGGTGCAATTACAGATTTAGGGATTGGCGGTTCTTATATCCCTACCAATGATGACTATTACAAATCTAAGCCATTACCGCAACAGAATTACGGATACTTATTACCAACGACTGAATTGGCAGTTGGCACGTTCAACTCACAGGTAAATCCCGATAATGGTGCTGGTTGGTCAATCAATGTAACAAGCGTTACAACATTGGGAACGGTTACAACGATTGTAGCAACATTTACACCAAATTCACAATTTACGGCATTCGTTGAAGCGTTGGAAGAAGAAGACCGCCTTTTTTACTTATGGGTAAAATGTGGGAATCTTAATCTATTGGCATTTGCAGACCAATTGACAAAACAGCCACCCGTTGGAGGTGATTTGGTATTTACCGAAAAAGAGGAATTCATTGTGCATGGAGATAATGATTTAACCATTGCACCCGTTGTATTGATGGATGTAATAGATACAGAAGACGATGTTGCTTTCTTGGGTAAATTCTTGATGGATAAAAACGGAAATTACACCGCGTTAAGATGCCGTATTGAAGCGTTCAATGATGTAACTCTAGATGATTTTACACTATTCGAAACGGTGTTTAATTTTGGTTCTGTGCAAGTCGATGGAAGCGGTGTTTACCTATTCAATGAATCGTTGCAAGTTATTCCACAATTGCCTAGCACGAGCAATAAAAGAAATGCAACTTTAACGCGTGTTTCATCCATTGATACGCCTACTCAATTCGGTGTTCAAATATATTACCCAATGCTTTCAGATTGGCGTTATTGGTTTCAACAATTGAATGCGAACGCTTTCTTTTATCCAAATCAAAATAAGAATTGGCAAGGGTATTCACAAGTCGGTGATTGGCAGGTTAGAATGGAATTCGACCTAATAAAAGACGGGCTTAATTACACCTACGCAAAAGAGATAACTATTCGCGATTACAACGCAGATGATGACATTAATTCATCGATTGAATACATACGTGTTTCTGATAACACCGTTGTTTCAGGTCTTATTTTTGGCGAATTAATGCGTATCAAATCAACTCATGATAACCTTGCTGGAACATGGTCTAATAAAGCATGGGGAATGATTACGATTGAGCCTAAAGAACAATCACCACGTTATATTAGTTCAACGGTTGTTGAATATGATGGAAACATTGGGAATCCATTATATCCGATTACAGGAAATACGGCAACACTTACAATAACTGGTTCAGTAGCTACGATTGAATGTTATTTAGACACCACGAAATTAAGCGGTACTGACTTTTCGATTGGTGCAAAAATATTTGATGGCGAAGCTAGAGAGGGCGGGAATAAAGTAACAAGCCCCGACAATATTCAGAAATTAACAAGCCCTGATAACGCTAATAAAACAATGGCATGATAGTACAAGAGAGAATAAAACAGGATGTGAAATTGATTACATTACCCAATGTATTCATCGAAGAAGATAGAGGGTATAAGGTATGTTGTGAGCCTGAATTGGTTTTAGCAAGTGGAACAAATGACACATGGAAAAATGATATTACAGCCGCTTGGGTAAAATTATACAGTTCATCGGATACGGTTACATTCAAATTAAAGGATGAAAACGGAAACGATACAACGTACCAACCAGCAACGAATAACTTTGCAAATGATTTGTATTCGAAGTATTGCGAGGTACAATGGAAATCGGTTTTAGCAGCGGAGGGAATTGGATGCTATTCAATTGAAGTTGAGTATGAAATTTCAGGGATTACAGGCGCATTCACTTGGGGGAGTTACCATTTACGGAATTACAGCATTGACATTGCCAATGGTACAGCTAGATTTAGAGCGGTTTGGAATCACTACAACGAGATAGAAGATATCAATTTTAGCGGCTCAAATGTTCAGGGAACTATTCGATTTAAGGGCTACATTGGAAGTAGGCAGCCAAACAAGGAAGTAAACAATTTGATTTACTCAAACAGAGAGGTTCGTTCAGTCGTTCGAGAGAATTTGAATACTTGGGAATTTGAAACCGACCCAATGAAAGAGCAATATACGCGCATGATTTGCGATTTATTCTTATTATCGGAGGTTCAATTGTTCGCTAGTGATTACAACGACTTCAACCACAGCTATAATATTAACGATATTCCCGTAATTATCGAAGAATCGGAGCAAATAGAATACTTAGAATTCTTCAGGGGTGCAATCGTTAAAGGTAAGCTAGGCGATAAATTCAAAAATAAACGGGCAATATATCGTTGATTTTAATAAATTTGTATTCAACATAATATCAGAAAAGTATGCCACAAATAAACCAATATGCAAATACAGCCGCATCAATAACCAATGCTGACTGGCTTGATTTGGACAAAAATACAGGCGTTGGAACATTCCAAAGCCAAAAGTTAAGGCTTTCTACACTTGGAGCGGGTTTAATCAATGTATTACCGATACTTGGTCAAATGGAATTTATCAACGTGGCATTGAATACAACAGGTATTCCAATAACCACCTCAGATGACATCGTTTTAAAAGCGGTGGCAACAGGTGGTACTACTGACATGACAAATGCTATCTTTGGCGGAACAATCACAATTCAATAATTAAAAAAAAACTAAATATGCCACAAATAAACCAATATACAAATACAGCAACAGCGGTCACGGATGCGGATTGGTTCGACTTAGATAAGAGTACGGGCGGGGGGGCTTTTCAAAGTCAAAAGTTATCCCTTCCTGTTTTATCCGATAGTTTAGCAGCTATCAACCCGTCATGGAATCGAAACATTTACGATGTTGATGGCACATTAGCAGGTAATAGGCTAGTTAATTTCAACAGCCTTGTAATGGGTTGGGTTAACGTAAAACAATTTAACGCAGAAGCTACAACATTACCGCCATTAGGAACCGCATCATTTGATTTTAAAGGATTTGGAGCAACAGCAACGGATGAACTTTTAAGGGTAGGAAATCAAACAAGTTATTTTACAAAATTCCTAGGGGATGGATCAATTGAAAATCTAGTTGGAAATTTAAAATTTGGACATTTAGATTTCTTAAACTCAGCAAACGTTTTTTTAGATAAAGGGGATATTGGTATTTTTTTCAGAACGGATAGCACTTTTGGCATTCAAAGTGTGGCGGGGGTTCCTAGGTTAAACTTTGATTTCGCAACTATTCCAGGTATAAATTCAGTATCTGGAAGCCCTATTTTATTTGAACCAGTTATTAAGTTTCTAGAAGGAATGGTTTTAGCCTCTGGTAAATACGTTCAATGGGATGGCGGTTCCGAAATTGTAGAAAATTCATCTACGGGGGATTTAATGATAAAAAACACAGTGGCGGGGGTTTATTCTCAAACCAAAAACGGATACCACTTTACACATAATACAACCTCTTTTGTTAAAGAAACATCAGCAGGTTTTCAGTTTGATTCTCATACAGGTGGCGCATTAATACCTCGAATGACCACCGCACAGAAGAACGCTATTGCTTCACCTGCAACGGGGCTTCAAGTTTATGACACGAATTTGAACGAACCGCAATTTTACAATGGCACAGCATGGCAAAATGTAGGAAAACGCACCAAAGAAGTAAAGTATTTCACAAGTGGAAACGTTACACAAAACACGGTAATAGTTGGGAATTTCGTAGAATTACTTTCGCAAGGTTACAAGCTAACTAAAGTAACCGTTTTGTTTGGTGAACAGTCGATGAATACAAATAAGACAATTCCGATTGAAATCGGAACATTGGACACGGATAGTGCAGCCCCTACATATACATTGCAATATACAGCGAATGTAAACGCGGTTGTTGGTGCGATTCAAAATAAAGTGTACACGTTCACGCCTAGCGTTACATTGCCCGTGAATAAACTACTTACTGTGAATACAGGTGCATTTACCGCATCCACTCAGATTCTAAACAACTGCCTTGTTACCTTAACACTTGAAGAAATATAACCATGTCAAACACTATTCACTATGGAACAAGAACGTATTATTGCAATTAAAAATCTATCGGTAACGCCAATAGTAATTGAGGGTGTAACATTAGCGCAAAACGCTATAATGTACACCAGCATTGGATTTTGGCAAACAGCCGACTGGCGACCTTTAACAACTCTTACAACATTGAAAGTATTCCTTTCAACGGGTGTAGGTTATGACCTTACAAACGACCCCGACGAATACGCCAACGCATTTGCGAGAACGGCAAATTTCGTCAATGAGAACTATTTGATGTTGCTAGAATTGGCTAGATTACAGGCGCAATTAACAACGACAAATAATACCACAACAACGATTACTGAATTTTCGCTACCAAATGGCACGCATACAATACGTTATCTAACCGAGGGCTTTGCAACTGTTGGGGGCAATTCAATAGGTGAATTGAATTTCTTTACCGTTCGTGTTGTTGGAGGTGTGTACACTATCGTAGGAACATTAACACAGGATAGAAAATCAACTTTTGGCGGTTCAATTAGAACAAGTGTTGATACTACGGCAAATGGTGTACGAATAAGAGCAACAGGACAAACAGGAGTTACAATACTTTGGACTATTAATATATTAAGCAAATAACAATGGAATTTTACAACGGAAAAATAATTTACAAAGGCGAAAAAGTATTCATCGAAAATACTTCGCAAGCGGTTAATTCAGAAGATGCCGAAATAATAACGACAGGAACATCAACAATAGTGTTACCAGCTATTGATGGAACTATTTTTGATTTACATATTTACGTGAAATCAGGAACATGTCAAATCACAGGAACTGTTGACGGGGTTGTGAATCCTGTTTTACAGGCAGCAAATCTTGAATATGACATTTTCTGCAACGGGGCGGCTTACTTCACAATCCCGACTGAAAAGGAAAATTTCTTCGTCAATACAAGACCACAACAGGCATCAGTTTCAACATATACTCAGGCAGGCGTAATTGCAATCAATACCGTATTAATGACAATTGATTGTCGTGATTGTACCGCAATATCTATTTCATCAATTGCAATGGGTACTACAGGAGTTGTTACGCCACGTTGGGTTAATGAAATTGGCGATACAGGTCAAGCAGCTACAATTATGACACCTGCGGGGGCAACTGCAACAACTTTCAATGGGGCTGGTATGTGGGTAGTTCCTGTTGTTGCTCGATACCTTACATTGGTATTAACAACAGCAACAACTGGTGGAACAACTACTATTCGAGCAACAAAATTATTCGGTGCAATTCCATCGCAATTTGTTCCAACAATAGGAACGCAAGCCGTTTCAGGCTCATTAACTTCTGCGGGTACGGTAACAAATACACCAGCTAACCCAACGGTAAACACGTTAAACAGTGCTGCAACAACGAATGCAACAAGTGTTAAAACAAGTGCAGGGAACTTGCATAATATGGCGATTTCAAATACAAGCGCATCACCTCGGTATTTGAAACTTTATAACAAGGCGAGCGCACCAACAGTTGGAACGGATGTGCCTGTTCTAACTATTACACTTCCAGCTAATTCATTTAACCCTATAAATTTCGGGGTTACTGGGTATAGATTCGCTACAGGAATAGCGTTCGCGATAACAGGTGCAGCCGCAGACAATGACACCACGGCAATTGGGGCAAGTGAAGTAAAAGTTTTGACTAGCTACATTTGATTAATTATTATATTTGAACTATGGGAAAAATTATTAAAACAAAACAGCCAGTACAAATCAACACGAAGGTATTAGGCGATAGCGGAGTAAGCGAGGTGCTATACTATGAAGTAATTGGGGAGCAACGCGCTGAAACAGCAGAATTCAAAGGGCAAAAGGGTTTATACGTGTATTTGATTGATGTTAAAATCATGGATGAAAACGGGCAACTGGTAAAGGCTTCGACGAAATATCCAGCGTTGAAAGAATTCCAAGCGGTGTACAAGTTAAGCACTTGGATGTATCTATTCGGTGCAATGACACCAGCTCAAATCGACGCACAAAAGCAACAATTAATGATTGAGCAATTCGCGTACAATGCATCCGATTACGGTGGTTTGGGGCTTAACGATTACGAACCATACAACCCGTAAAAAATGGACTACGCGACTTTAATCGAATTCATAAAGAAAAACAGCGGGGCGGCTGTCGCTATCGTCCTGCTGTATATCAACTCGGGAAAACTAGAATATAGGCTTGAAAGAGTGGAAACAGCACTATTTGAATGCTACGATAGTAAGCTAGATGCAAGGGGCAAACCAATTGTAAATTTAAACCAGCCACAATTTGCCATACTTCCTGAAAAGATAAAAATTAAGAGGTACGTTTAGCGCACCTCTTTTTTTACTTCATTCTCATTCGCAGCCTTAACGAGCAAGGAAACAATGTACTTGCTCAAATCGGTGTGGTTCGCCTTTGCTTTTTCTTTCAAAGGCTGCATTATCTCGTCGGGGATATTAATTAGTTTCTTCATTTTTTTTCATTTTTAAATCCTTCTTTGCAGCTTTGTAACTTTCTTTTTAATTTCACCAAAAATACATACAACATATATAACTTGTATATACTCAATTAAAATATTTTCAAAGTTTTTTGTTAACGCTTGATTTTGCTATATTTATAAGAAAAAATATATGTGGTTAAAAATTGCTATTCCAGTTATTACGCTATTAGTCGGTGTTGCTGGTGGAATGTTCACGGGAGCTAAAATACAAAAAGCCCCCGTTTGTAATTGTCCTGAGTTGCCGACTATCAACATTCCTAAATGCCAACCTTTAGTGAAAATTCAATCGATAGACGTTGAAAAATTGCGCAAAGTTAAGGGTGATCTCGTATTCGCACCTGTGTATAACGGTTCGGTTTACATGGTTGATGGAACCGACACAACTAAAATCAAGTAATATGAATTTATTCGAAAGATTCAAAGCAAAGACCCCCGAGTTCAACAAGAAGATGGGGCAAGTATTCACCGCGATATCCGCTAAATTGGTAGCTGTAGAAGTTGTTTTGCAGATATACAGTATAAATGTACCACCCGCACTAAATTACGCGATTATAGGGTGCGCTATTGGATGCGCTCTTTTCGCAGGTTATAACGGTCAAAAGGTAGAGAAATGAGAAACTTTGACGAAGTAATTGCACATACCTTAAAATGGGAGGGCGGTCTATCGCGAGATAAGAATGATAGCGCAAGTGTGAACGCATGTCCAACATCTTATAAGGGTGTAGCAGGATGGCATACTAATAAAGGTATTACATACGCTGTTTGGAAGTCTAAAAAAGGTAAAGATAGCGACGCTGAATTTTTCAATATGTCCAATGAAGATTGGCTTATTTTCTATAAGATATATTACAACGCGGTAAAAGGTGATAAAATCCAATCGGATTCGATTGCTTTCTTCGCTACACAAATTGCGTGGGGTTCGGGTGCTGGCAACGCTGGTAAACAACTTCAAAAGGCTTGCAATATGCTAGGTGCTAAATTAAAAATTGATGGTGCAATTGGTCCTATGACATTAGGCGCGGTAAATACATTCGATGAATCTGAGTTATTCGATGCAATGTACATGGTCCGCAAATCATTCTTTGAAGCGATTTCCAAAGGTAAGAACGCGCGATTCTTAAAAGGATGGATGAACCGATTAAATGATTTTTACAAGAATTTTAAACCTTAAATTATGATAGAGTTTGCAATGATAATCCTATGCCTTAAATCAATAGGCGTGTGGTACGAATTAATAGTATTGGAACGTAGCGACAAATCAATAGGCGTGTACATTGGTCAAATCGCTGGTAAATTAATACTTGTTGTAGCGTTTGCAATAGCAGTTTATAATATTTACCAAAATTACAGATCTTAATAAATAGAGCCTGTTTCGGTGGCTAAAGTAGACAATGCAAAATAAAACAACCGATTAACGAAATGCACCTCTTATAAAAGTGCCTTAGACACTCTATTTTAGCACCTTTCGGGGTGCTTTTTTATTTTTCTTTAATTTTTTTTCATGAAACGCATACAACATATATAAATTATATACACATTTGTAATGTAATCAAAAACGAAAAGAATTGAATCATGAGAAAATATCACGCAACTTGGTGGATACAGACCAAAACAGGTGAAGCCGTTCTAACAGGTGAAACCTTCGAAGCTGAATCGATGCTCGAAGCATTGGCAACATTCATACATAAACATAACTTTGAACCAGTGTACATATCCGAAACGTTTAACTGTTTAATAGGGAAGTCATGATAACACTAGAAAAGTACAATCAGAAAGCACACAAACCTACGGAGTTTCATCCGGATGAACTTCGACACAAAAGAATAATTAGCTGCCTTGGAAAAAAGGGCGTATGCCACAATCCAATAGTAACTTTTGACCTATTCGATTCTGTACACTTCATGAAAGATACGGGAATAACCATTCACGCAATCGCTTACCGAGGTCTTGAACCAACAACATTAATACTAGAGAGATGAGTTATATCACAAAACAAGAAAAAGACAAAGCTATTAGGATAGTTTACGCATATTATCGCCAAAAGAGATTCCTTTCAAATGAGATGCAAAAGAAAATGAATGATGAGTTGAACAGGCGAAGGGCAATTCTTTTAAAATTAAATGCTTTGATAGCAGAACACAATTTGCATTCTAAATGTAGGAGACGTGAAATGGTTGAAATGCGACAGGCTTTAATGTATTGGCTTGATAGACATACTAAAATGACCACAACAGAGGTGTCAGGATTGTTCAACAAGCACCATTCAACAACTATCTATTCTAGAAAGGTTGTTTTAGATTTGATTTCATGTAATCAACTTCCAATTGCAGCCGTCGAAATGCTCGCTGAAATGAGCGAATTCGAAGATAAAGATAATTGAAGATGATTTTTTTTTAATGAAGCGGTTTAATGACCGCTTTTTTTATGCAAAAGCGTGACGTAATTTGCGGTTACGTCATGTTACGTCACGCATTACGTCACGCTTTAACGTATTGATTTGTAAACAGTTAAGTACTTGCGTGACGTAAATGACGTAATTTCACCACTATACAATATAAAAAAACATAGCGTGTACTCTCTCGCTGCAAAAACGGTGCGAGAGAGAGCAGCGAAAAAAAAAGTCTGAAAAAAAACGCAAAATTACGTCATTTACGTCACGGGCATAGTTAAGTAATTGATTTATAAGGATTTAATCCGTGACGTAATCCGTGACGTAATGCAAAAATTACGTCATGTTACGTCACGCTTTTTAAGGGAAAATGATACAAATCAAAAAATATTGGAAAAATTCACAGTATCCATTGGTTATTATTTATTTTATTATTATGTTTGTGAAATTATATCTGCACAATGCAAAGGATATTAACCTTGGTGGATACGAGTGCAGACGTTGAAGCCAAGGTTTTTTTTATTAATTTATTTTTATGAAAGTTTTTATTACGAATAAAGAGCGGTTTGATAGTTCTTTTATTTCATTCAAAGATGGGTATAAATCTTCTGGTCAAATCCATAAAGATTTGTATAATCAAGTAATACGTCACATGGCTGATGGGTTTATTCCAATGTGTGTGTTATGCGATTACAGTAATGATGGTGTTGCTGTATTTGATTTCGTATCTAAAAAGGGAGATATCTTATTCTATGAATTTGCAACAACCGTGTCATGACGAAGATTTCAAGTTTCAAAAGTAAGACACAATCAATACCTGACAGATATAGTATTGATGTTTTTGAAGAGTTCGACAGGATTCGTGATGGATACACTAAAACAAATGTAACAGAACTAAGAGCCGAACCCGATAAGAAGAAAGCTGATTTGATAAAGGGAACGCTTCCAGCGGTTACATTTCAAGGGGTTTTTAATACTAGGTCAAAGAGTGATTTAAAACAGGCTTCAGGGCTTCTTATATTGGATTACGATAAGATTGGGAATCCTATAGATGCAAAGGATTTATTAACAACCAATGAATTTATATTTGCCTGTTGGATTTCTCCAAGTGGTAACGGAATAAAAGCATTGGTTAGAATACCAATTGTTGATTCGGATGAACAATATAAGTCTTATTATTCATCGATACAACGTCAATTTAATGAGTCCTATGACTTTGAAGTGGACAATTCAGGCAAAGACATATCAAGGCTTTGTTTTACTTCTTATGACCCTGATTTATATGTAAACGAAAGCGCACAGATTTGGACTGATTTCGATGTACTTGAATTGGAACGTCCAATTGTATCGCATGAATTTGTAACGGTTGCCTGTACAGATGAAAATGAAATAGTAAGGAGGTTGTTGAAATGGTTTGAAAACAACTATAATCCAAGTCAGCGTAATAATTCAATCAATAAACTGGCATTCTCATTCAATTTATTTGGAGTTGATATAAATACTTGTAAGACTATTTGTTTACGATACGAACAAAAAGACTTTAGAGCGAATGAGATAATCAAAACGGTTGAATCAGCCTATTCAAAGAGAGAGTTATTTGGGACACAGCAATTTCAAGACAATCGGAAAAAGGATTATATTACTTCATTCTCTCGCGGTAAATCTGTTGAAGAGGTTAAAAAAAAATTCAAAGAGGTAAGCCCTGAAGTAATAGAAGAAATCTGTAACCAAAGTAAAGAGATTATATTTTGGAACGAAAATGACAAAGGGGTAATTAAAATCATACACAATTATTACCGTGACTACTTGCATAATCTAGGGTTCAATAAGATTCTATTCACCAATGATACAAAGGTTATTTCTTTCATCCGTAAAGAGGGTAAATTTGTACGTGAATACCAACCTGAAGAGGTAAAGGATTACGTTCTTCGTGACATTGAATCAAAAGGTGAAATGGATGTTTGGAATATACTAGCGGGTTCACCTAAATACTTCAATGAAAACTACCTTTCAATGCTTGAATCAAAGATAGTTGATGTTGAAAAGGATGGTGAAGACTATGCGTTATTCTACTATCAGAATACGGTGGTCAAAGTAAAGGATGATTCAATAGAACTTATTGATTACAATGAATTACCCAAATCAGTTTGGGAAACGCAAGTACTAAAGAGGGATTTCAAACAATGTGACCACCACGAGAGTGATTTCAGGACATTTATTTGGAATGCTTGCGGTAAGAATGTAGAGAATTATAACGCTTTTAAAGCGGTAATTGGTCGAATGTTGCATACCTACAAGACAACGTCACGCAATAAGGCAATAATTGCCAATGATGACGATATGAGCGACACTCCCAATGGTGGTTCGGGTAAGTCACTTCTTTGGATTGCTATTGGGAAACTTAGAAAAGTATCAGAAATTGATGGTAAGAACTTCGATTTCAGTAAGTCATTCAATTACCAAACCGTTCCGATTGATACGCAAGTATTGGTGTACGATGACATTGTTAAGAACTTCGATTTTGAAAGGTTGTTTTCTGTTATCACAGGAGGTTTAACAGTTGAATACAAATCACAGAACGCAATAAAGCTAGACGTTACTGAAAGCCCTCAAATATACATTACAACGAATTACGCGGTAAAGGGTGTTGGAGGTTCATTCGATAGACGAAAGCATGAGATTGAATTCAGTTCGCACTACAATTCAAATTATTCACCTGAAGACGAATTTAAAAAGAGGTTCTTTGATGAATGGAGCGATGACGAATGGGCGCGATTTGATAACTACATGATTAACTGTTTGCAGTTCTACATTAAGAATGGACTTGTAAAACAGTCAATGACAACTATCTTGGATAAGAAGTTCAAAACGGCAACATCAAATGACTGGTATAATTTCTGTCTTGCTCAAAGATTCAAGTTAAATACTAGATATTACAATATTGAATTGAAAGCGTTATTCTTGGAAGAAAACGACCATTATAAGGACTTTACCAACAAGACATTCAAGAATTGGATAAGTGCATTAGCATCATTCAAAATGTGGAATTTAACGACGAACCGTGACCATAAAGGACACTATGTTGAATTCTCTTTAGCTGGTGAAGCAACAACTGAATCAGTTGAATCAGTTGAATCAATTGAAGATTTACCTAACGATGATATGCCATTTTGAAAAATAAAGAAAAAACTTATGTGAAATATGTCTAAATTTTTAAGGGACTATCAAATCAGAATCGGACAGGAAGCAAGCGACAAACTAAAGGAGTTGAATATTGTTTACCTAGTGATGGAGGTTCGCTTAGGTAAAACCGCGACAGCATTACAAGCCTGTTTGAAGTATGGCGCAAAGAATGTTCTATTCTTAACAAAGAAGAAAGCAATATCTTCCATTGAAAGCGATTACATTGAATTTGGTTATCAGATATTCTTCAACCTTACCGTTGTGAATGATGAACAAATGCACAATTTACCAACTGATTTCGATGTGGTTATTCATGACGAAAACCACCGATTCGGTGCATACCCTAAAATGGGTATTGCTACAAAATTATTCAAGGAAAAGTATTCGCATTTACCAATGATATTCCTCTCAGGTACACCAACACCTGAGAGTCATTCGCAGATATTCCACCAGTTCCACGTATCGAAGTATTCGCCTTTCAAGTATCCTAACTTCTACAAGTGGGCAAAAGACTTTGTAAACGTAAAGGATAAGCATTTAGGCTATGCAATTGTAAAGGATTATAGCGATGCGAACAAGCGAATGATTGACCCAATTATTGAGCCTTACCTAATCCGGTTCACACAAAAGGAAGCTGGCTTCAAAACAGAGGTAAAGCAAACTATTCTCTATTGTGAAATCGAAGAAAAAACAAGGCGGTTAATTAAGAAGCTGGAGCAAGATAGGGTAATTGAGGGTAAGAATGAAGTAATACTAGCTGATACTGGTGTCAAGTTAATGCAGAAATTGCACCAAATGTATAGTGGTACGGTTAAATTTGAGTCTGGAAACTCTAAAGTATTAGACTATTCAAAGGCGAACTTCATTAAAGAACGTTTCAAAGGAAGTAAGATAGCTATTTTTTATAAATTTAAAGCCGAATTAAGAGCGTTACAAGATATTTTTGGTGCATCACTATGCGAAGACTTGCAAACGTTCAACACAAGCGATAAAAATATAGCATTACAAATCGTATCAGGTAGGGAGGGGATTTCTTTAAAAGAAGCTGATTATCTTATCTTCTACAATATTGACTTTAGCGCGGTGAGTTACTTCCAAGCACTGGATAGATTGACTACGATGGACAGGCTATCGAATGAAGTGTTTTGGATATTTGCTTACGGAGGGATTGAAAATTCAATTTACAAGGCGGTTACAGCAAAAAAGGACTTCACTCTTGAATATTTCAAAAAAAACTACAATGTCAAAATTCAAACAGAAAATTATAGCAGAATATGAAAAAAACGGATACCTTGTCATTGGACTTATTCGGGGAAGTAAGAACGGATATGCCGACCTCATTGTCATCAAAGATGGAGCGGTCACGTTCATCGAATGTAAAGAAAAAACAGACCGAGTTTCAGCCCTCCAATTATACCGAGGGAAAGAGGTTGAAAAATACGGTGCTAAATTCCTACTGTTGCAAGATGGGAAGTGACCCCGAACATATCCCGTGTGGCAAATACTTCGGAGCATTGCCCGAAAGGATAATAATAAACGGTGTGCATTGGCGGTGTGCTATTACACGAATCGAAAACGATACCACCTATGACCTAATCATAAATACGGTGACAGCTGAAAAGAAGAAACTCGAACGGAATAAGTTGCTAAACTTCCTTATTGAGAATCAATCTAAATTACAGTAAGTTAGTACTTATATTGAATTATATACTATATTTGCATTATTAACTTTTAAAAATAAATAAAAATGTCAAGACAATCAGAATTTGAAAGCAGCTATACTAAGCCTGCTACAATGTACTTACAGTGGTCAAGTGAGGACAAATGTTTCAAGCACTACAATAGTGCTACAAAACAGAATGAATTGGTAGAATTACCTTTAAAATTCTGTGTACTAAAAGAGTTGCACACGGTAAAGGGATGGCACGATAAAAGCGCTTCAGGTATCTACGCAAACGAAGTAGCTGCAATTGGTAGCGAAACGCTTGAAATCAAATCCTTTAAAGGTGGTGTCCTTGCGAAAGGTATTTACAAGGAAATCAAAGAAATTATTAACAACATTGGCGGTGTATATTACAAGTCAATCTATGCGATGCTTCCAAGCGGTGACGTGGTTAATATTGCTATCAAGGGCGCGAGTGTAAAAGCATGGGGTGATTTCGTAGGGCAGCAACGTTCCAAGTTTGCATCAACATGGGTTGAAATCAATTCATCACAGGATGAAAAGAAAGGGCGCGTATCTTATTCCGTTCCTTTTATCAGTTGGGGCGAAGGGTTGAACGGTGCAGAGATGAAAACCGCTGACGATGCCTATGAAACATTGAGCAAGGAATTGAACCGCGTGGTAAATGCAATCACTCCAATTGAGGATGAAGATGATGACTTTTCACAATTAGCTGATGAGGATGTCGATTTCTAATATCAACAAGGTAAATTCCCAGTATCAAGAGTTGGTACTGGGAATACTTGCTAAGTGTCGCAAGAATCGAATCGACTTAGCAAATGCGTGTGATATGAACTATTCTACGGTGAATCGTTTCTTTTCAGGCAAATCAATATCACACCTATCGTTTTTAAAAATCTTAAAACAAGCAGAGCAATGGGAGTTAATTCGAGAGAGTTTGCTAGAGCAAGAGAGTTTGCTAGAGCAAGAGAGTTTGATGGACTAGATGATTTTCAACCTGAGATTGTGCCAGCATCAGTTGACCAAATCAGCAATATTGAAATGCTATTGAAACATGCTAATATTGACCATGACGAAAGGCAAGACATTGAAAGGTCGTTAAGTGGTCTATCTAATGAAGAAGCTGAGCAAACAATACAGCATCTACTGCAAAATCAATTGAATCCAATCACAAGCGGGTTCAACTATTCACAAACAGATATAAAGAGGTTCAATCACTAGCCCGCGCGTATTTTGACGAATTATTAACCGAGTATAAAAAGATGGAGAAATGAGAGAGATACTATTTAAGGCGAAAAGAGCCGATGGAAACGGATGGGTTGAGGGGAGTTATACACTTTGTCATAATGTTTTTGGAAACAAAAGTATCAAAAGTATCATAAGTATCATACCAATTGAAGACAATAGATTTATTCCAGTCATCCCTGAAACAGTATGCCAATTCACAGGCTTAACCGATAAGAACGGGAAAAAGATTTTTGAAGGTGATATTATAGATGTATCAGAATTTTTAAACAACTATTTTGATGGTAGTAAACCTGTATTTAATAATGAAGAAATTGCACTATTTTCCTTGGAAGAACTTAAAGGAGAATTAATTAAATCTTATAGAACAGACATAGTATATGATGAGGGTTGTTTTAACATTAAAACAAACAGTAATTTAGATTATTACGATTCAAGTATTTATCCTTTATTTGGTGACCAACGTTATAGTTATCCAATTTTTGAATATGAAATCATCGGTAACATTCACAATTCAAAAAAATAAATTATGACACGAAAAGACGAACTAGATATTTTAATCAAGGCAACGATAGCCGAGATTCACAAGCTGACGGAATATGTTAGCGGGATGCAATATAGCACACAAATGACAACGATACTC
>JACCEB010220679.1_pt1 | contig 29405 bp, 34 predicted proteins | sample 7454761 | NCBI WGS metagenome assembly JACCEB01 (sample SAMN15323454, study PRJNA562643) | freshwater metagenome | isolation source: river surface water | place: USA:Blue River Watershed | collected 2017-08-18
GGTAATGGCGATTATGCATCGTTTGGTCCTTACTTATCAGCTAGTGGCGGCCACGGAGCTAACAGACAAAATCAACACTCTGGTGGTGTTAGTGGTTCTGGATCTGGCGGAAACTTAAATCTACACATGGGCGGCGGATTAAGCCACCATGCTTATAGTGCTCAAAGTTGTGCAGATACTTATTTTGGTGGCGGCGCAGTTAGTAGTCATCCTCAAGGCGGGCATTTTGCTCACAATCATCAAGGTTATAGTGCCCCGGGCACCGGCGGTGCAGGCGCACACTTTCACGGACATAGAGGTTCAGACGGTCGTCCTGGTGTAGTTATTGTAACAATGTATTATTAACAGGATAGAACATGGCATTTGATTATCAAACATTAAAGAATCTTACTAGCGATTCATTTATAGCAAATACTATTACTGGTGGAGATATTGGTAGTGGCCAAGTAACCACATCAAAATTTGCAGGATCTACTTTAACAGCAAACGAATTTGCTTCAAGTGCAGTAGATTTAACATCTAGTGTTGTTTCAGGAACTACTCCACTAAGCAAAGGCGGTACTGATAACACAGGATATGGTAGTGCATACCAATTACTAACTGTTAATAGCTCAAACAACGGATTGACTTATGCTAACACTGGTATTAACCGTATGGTAGTGTTTACTTCTAGCGGTACATATACTCCAGCGGCTGGCGTTAGATATGTACATGTGCAGGTTCAAGGCGCAGGTGGTGGTGCTGGCGGACATGGAGAGTCTGGTGCCGCAGGCGGTTATTCAGAAAGAATTGTTAGCATGGTTGGTGTTAGCTCAGTATCTGTCTATGTAGGCGGGGGTGGTGGTGGTACTTATTATAACAACGCTGGCGGCAACGGAGACTATGCATCATTTGGTCCTTACTGCTCTGCAGGCGGTGGCCACGGGTGTAACAGACATAATAACCATAACGGTGGATTAAGCGGTGGCGGCTCAGGCGGCGACTTTAACATTCATTGCGGCTCAGGTGGCGGCCATGAACAGCGTAGCTCAGGTATGGGTGGATCAAGTTTCTGGGGAGGCCCTGCGCCAGCCGGACACCCACAAGGCGGCCACTTTAGCCATAATCACCAAAGCCATGCCGCTCCCGGCACTGGTGGAACAAGCGGGTACTTTAGTGGACACAGGGGATCAGATGGTCGTCCGGGAATCGTTGTAATTACAGAATACTATTAATTGGACAAAATATGGCATTTGATTATCAAACATTAAAAAATATCACCGGCGCGGCAATTATTGACGGGCAAGTTCAAAGTGTTGATATTGCAAGTAGAACTATTGTTACTGGCGATATTGCAGACGGAAATATCACAGCAGGGGTAATTGCTGACAGTCAAATTAACTATACATCTAGCGTTGTAACTGGCGTAATGCCAGTAAGTAAAGGCGGTACTGGATTAAGCAGTGTCGGCGGCTCAAACCAGGCGTTGCGTGTTAACTCATCTGGAAACGGTTTAGAGTATGCACCTGTTGGTCCAAGCGGTATGCAAGTTTTTACAAGCTCAGGAACTTGGAATAAGCCAAGCGGTGTTAGATATGTCCGCGTCCGCGTCCAAGGTGCAGGGGGTGGTGGCGGTGGACATGGTGAATCAGGTGGCGCTGGTGGATTCTCAATGAGAATTATTGATGTTACTAGCGTTAGTTCTGTTTCTATATATGTAGGCGGTGGTGGTGGTGGTACTTACTATAATAATGCAGGGGGCAACGGAGACTATGCATCATTTGGTCCTTACTGCTCTGCAGGTGGCGGCCATGGTGCTATTCGTCAAAACAATCACTCAGGCGGTGTTAGCGGTGTAGGATCAGGCGGTGATCTAAACTTACACCAAGGCGGCGGCGGCGCACACCACCACAGTTTCGGTCCAGGTGGAACTAGTCACTTTGGTGGCCCAGCTCCGTCAGGACATCCTCAAGGTGGGCATTTTGCTCACAACCATCAAGGACACGCCGCGCCAGGAACTGGCGGCACTGGCGGTTACTTCCACGGCCACCGCGGTTCAGACGGTCGTCCGGGAATCGTAGTTATTGAAGAATTTAAATAAACGGAGTTTAAACTAACATGAAAAAAGCATTAGTATCATACCAAGGATATGTAAGTAAGATCGTCGACCCGGGCGAAGAAGGCCCACTATACGAAGGTCCAGACGCATCAATTGCATGGGTCGACGCTCCTGATAACATTCAAATGGATTGGACATTAGAGTGGAGCCCAGGCAGAGGCGAAATGGTTTGGGTCGAGCGCGATGGCCCGTTTACTGACAACGCTGTTGCAAGAAAAGTAGCTTACGGGGAAGTTGGCGCTCAGCTAGATATGTTATACCACGAGTTAAAAACAACTGGGTCGATTAGCTCAGACGGTGATTGGTATCAACATATCTCTAATGTTAAAGCTATTATTCCAAAACCAGTTCCGGTTGAAGCAATTACATTAGAAGAAATGATGGCTAAAGCCGCTATTGAAGAACCTAGCCCTGAAAAAGCACCAGTTCCTAGTACTTCAGAAATGCAGGCTTGGAAGCGTTACCCAGGGTGGAAAGGGTATCAGCCAGAATAAGTTTAATCAAGATTAAACAAAGGCGCCTTAGTGCGCCTTTTTTAACGAACTCGAAAAAACAGTCCTATAAATAGTAGGCGCAAATATAAAAAGGATTCTTATGCAAGTTAAACAAGTAACTATTGTAGGCGGAGGAAGCTCGGGATGGATGACAGCGGCTGCTCTAGCCAAACTATGCCCACATTTAGAAGTTACCCTCGTTGAAAGCCCTCGAATTGGTACAGTAGGTGTAGGTGAAAGTACATTAGGACATATCAATAAGTTCTTACAACTTTTAGGTCTTAAAGACGAAGATTGGATGGCTGCTTGTAATGCAACTTATAAAAACTCGATTAGATTTACTAACTTTAGAGAAGGTAAAGGAGAATCATTTGAGTACCCATTCAGTGCCGGTATGGACTTTACTGATAAACCTTCTGGTGTTCAGGCATGGTCTGAACTAGCAACAATGTATCCAGAAGAATATACTCCGGAGACATTTGCAGAATTTTATTGCACCGGCAATACAATGCTAGCCAAATACAACAAACAAACTCGTGACGAAAAAAATATCTTAAGAAACTACGAGTTTAAGTGGGATACTGCATACCATATGGATGCACAACTGTTTGGTCAATATTTGAAAGATAATATTGCTATTCCGTTAGGTGTTAAACATTTACAAGGCGATGTCCACAGTTATAAGAAAGATCACTTAGGTAATATTGTTGACATATTGCTTAGTGACGGCCGTGTATTAAAGTCAGATCTATGGATTGACTGTACAGGATTTAGATCTATACTCCTTGAGCAGTGGATGGGATCAGAGTTTAGACCATTTAGCTCACATTTAGCAAACGACAGTGCATGGGCATGTAGATTGCCGTACATTGATAGAGACAGAGAGATGCATAATGTTACAGACTGCCATGCACTAGATAATGGCTGGGTTTGGAATATTCCTCTTTGGAATCGTATAGGAACTGGATATGTTTATTCGTCTCGATTTGTTAGCGACGAAGACGCAAAGAAAGAGTTTAGAAAACATATTGCTGAAAAGCATAGTCCTGAGCTAGCTGAAAATGCAGAAATGTTCCACATTAAAATTAAGCACGGAAGAAGACGTCGAGCTTGGTTATACAATGTAGTTGGTGTAGGATTAAGCTACGGATTTGTTGAACCACTAGAGTCAACTGGATTACTCACTACCCACGAAAATATTGTTAAGCTAGTCGAAGTTCTTAACAGACGAGATGGGTATGTTACGCGAACAGAAAGAGAAGGATTCAACTTTGCAGTTGAGTACGAAGTATTGAAGTTCCGTGATTTCGTATCACAGCATTATGCTTTAAGCCAGAGAACTGATACGCCGTATTGGAGATGGTGTACACAAATCAATGAGTATTGCCCAGAAATGATGGGAGAGCATTTACTAATGCAAGCGCAGTACCCTAATTTAATTGGCAATATTACAAATCACTCTGCATACCCAACAGAGCTAGTAGGTAACATGTTTATTGCTGCCGGCATGGGTGTTAAGTCCATTTCTACAAAAGAGTTAATTTTCTTTAACGGTACTCGTCAAGAAGTAGTACGCAAAGAAGAAGAAATTGGTTACACTAAGCGTAGATATGAGGAATACCGAGATTTCATTATAGAACATGTTAAGTCACTTCCAAGCCACTATGAGTTTTTAAAGAACGAGATTTACGGTGGTAAAGACGATTATGCTAAGTAAGCTCTTTTCAAAATTTAAAAAAGAAAAGAAACCTAAGGTAAGATTCTACTGTCTTGAGCCTGGTGTAGCTGATCTATTTCCGATCACAAGATCAGCTTCACTTAAAAGAAAGTGGATGTCGGATACTAGTCAGCAGTTTGTTTCCTCTGTTAACTGCCCAGGTGTTAATAAAATTGTGTCATCTGGGTGGTTGATGCTTGCACCCGCAGACTTTATGATTTCAACTAAAGGCGACGGTGTTGAGTTTGAATGGCTTGAACCATATAGGTTCACTAAAGTAACTCCTAACATGGACAGTTATATTTCTAGTCATTCTCGTGAACAAGCTGAAATTTTCTTAGACGACAATCAAACTCTTAAGACAGTAATTAAAGTTGAAACTCCGTGGCGTGTTGAAGGTGACGATGATTTGTTATTGTTACAATTACCAGTAAGTTATAACAATGAAGATCGCTTTCAAGCCGCAACAGGAATATTAGATTTAAAATATGCACACCTCATGAATGTGCAGTTATTTTGGAAGAAGTTGGAAGGCACTACTGTAGTAAAAGCAGGAACTCCTTTATGCCAGTATATTCCAATTTCACGAAAGGCATTAAGCACATCTTTCTACGATGTAAGTATTGATATGGCTAAAGAGCTAGACTTAATCAAAGAAAGAGAGTTTAATTATGCTTCTAATTGTGTTATATTAAAGCATGACACACTAGCGGCTAGGTTAACTAGAACGCTAGCAGTATTAAACAAATACAAACAAAAGGACTAAATTATGGATATCAAAGAAACCCTAAAATCAACAATGGCTAAAGTCAGTGTTCAAAGAGAAGAAGCAGATGTTGAACTCAAGCGTTTAGAAGAAGAGTTTGCTAATGTAAAACTAAACCCTTACGGTATTACTAGCATTGACTTTGCAAAGAGACAAGAGCTTTCATCAGATGTACTAAAGATGGAAGGTGTTATTATGGGAATTCAGCTAGCACTAGACATGCTTGAAGGAGCCGCAGAAGGTGTTGCAACTGAGTGATGGCGCAGTACACCTTTTTCCTCCGTTGATATGGAAGTTTAACTACGACTTTCCGCTAGACAAAATAGAAGGCAAGATTGATCACTTGTTTTCTTTAGTACAGCAGAATTCAAAAGTTGAAAAAGGTAATGCAGTATCTACGGTTGCTGTTAATCAAAGTTTGCAACCGCACACCTGGCTGGAATTAGAAAAGTTTCAGATGTGGTTAGGTGCTAAGATTGCAGATATTCGCCGCGCACATGAATTTGTAACCGGTTACTCAGAAGTAACACAGTCCTGGTGTAATAAACACGGCCGTGGCGGTGAAACTTTAGAGCATACTCATACATTTGGAACATTTGTAGCTAGTTGTTATTTAAAATGTCCTCCTAACTCTGGGAACATTGAGTTTAAGGATCCTCTTGAGTATCACATGAGTAGTTGGCCAGTAATCCCGGAAGTGTCCTTGTATAAAGAAATACAAGTTAAAACAAACGATGTTATAATATTTCCTGGATGGTTGAAACACAGAGTGCAACCTAGTCGAACAGACGAAGAAAGACTTGTTATGACCTTTAATATAAAATGATTGATTTTAAAGTTTGCTATCCTGATGCTAACAACTTTAACAAAGTGATTAAGTTAAAGTCCGTAGAAAACTGGAAGACAGAATATGTTGAGCTAGACTACGGCATTGGATATTGGATAGCAGAAGATCCGTTTGAAGACAACGGATACGAATTATTTAAAGGGCTAATTGCAAGTTTTCCTATACAGAAAGATAACAATCACCCTGATAACAGAGATCCTAATCCGTTTGATACAATACATGTACCTGAATGGATTTCAAAAGATCTTTGCTTTTTAGTTAAAGATTTTTATTTAAAACACATTCGTACAGACATTGCCGAACCGCAGATACACGAATGGGGCAATGTTTATTTTAAAGAACGAGCTCGCCCTATTAGTTGTTGGAGAATCCCACATATTGATTATGTACACGGTATGGTAGCAAACTTGTGGTTTACTAGCCACGATATGAAAGACTCTTCAACTAAGTTGTACAAGTATCACGGGGTAATACATAACGATGTTTACGATTTTCAGATCGACACAAAACACCCAATGTACGAAGAATGGAAATCAATTGCAGATGTTCCTACAAGAGCCGATAGCTGGTTTAACATGGCAGAATCAGAACTTGCTAGGTGGGGTTTTGAGTGTGTAGGTAGTATTCCTAACACTGAAAGAACAATATCAATGTATCAGGCAAATGTTTGCCATAGCGCATGGGTCAGTGAAGATGTTAAGTTTAGATGGAGCCATGCATTTGCATTTAGCCACGAGATTATGCCTCCGCTAACATTAGGAGATTACTTACAGCGATGAATTACGAGTTATATTTTCCAACTCCTATTTGGTGGGAACAAACTAGTATTGATATTAAACCGATGCTAGACTTGTGCCTTAGACTACAAGAACAAGATCCAACTGGAAGAAAACTAAGCAACGAAGGCGGCTGGCAAAGTATGGATTTTCGCCCAGGTGTTTATTCTGAGATGAAACAACTAGAAGATAAAATTATGGAACAGGCACATAACTGTGTTCGTGACTATGGTTACCACCCGGCTACTTGTTTCCCTGTAATTGAAAACTTTTGGTTTAACATTAACACAGAAAAGAACAGCAACGCAGTACACATACATGATAACTCTTTCTTGTCAGGATGTTTCTATGTCGAAGCAAATCCAAACCAAGGTAAAATTACATTCTATAAAAATCATGCGCTCGACTATATTGTTAGTTCGCAAGCAGTAATTGGAGAATATACTCCTATTAGTGCAAGCGCCATTAGTTACGAGCCGTACACTGGTAAGCTAATAATGTTTCCAGGATACTTGCCTCACGGTGTTGGGTATAATGCTACTACTGAAAGACGCATATCGGTAGCATTTAATATTAAATTAATTAGGACTGAAGATGAACGGTATAGGCCAGCGATTAGTTAACGAAACTAATTTATTGTACGAAGACAAAGCTCACTACTTTAAACAATTATTGCCTAATGTTTCTGAGATTCTTTCTTGGAAAGATGTTGAGCATTGCATGAATTTTCCAGAGTTATATAACTTTGAGATGATCGGTGCAGACAACATTAAGATAGAAATACCTATGAGCAAAAAGGCATGGGTCTTTTCAAAGCCAGTGCAAGACAAAGCATTCATGTTTGAAAAAGTTAATCAGGGTAACGGCTTTGTTATTATGGATTACGGATTCTACAGCGAGAAAACAAATCAGTTATTACAGATATTTGAAAACATTTATATGATCAATGCTGCCATACATGTGTACGGTGGATTAGAAGGGTCTAAGAGTTTTTGGATACATGAAGATTATCCTTCAAATTTTATTATCCAAGCCGAAGGAGAAACTCGCTGGAAAGTTTTCAATAATAGAATTTCGAGCTTGTATAGAACAGGAACAATGAATCACCAGTTAAAAGAAGAAGACTTAGACCTTGCAATTGATGTAGTATTACAACCCGGTGATGCATTATATATTCCAGCAAGAGCATATCACATTGCCATGCCGCTGGGTAAGCGATTAAGTATGAGCATCCCCTGTTGGACTAGATTACCAACAGACGACCCGAGAGAATCAAGTGACAGAAATTGGTATAATATAAATCATGGAAAAGTTTAAGCCTGTAGAAATTAAAGATGTAATTAGTAAAGAGTATCAGAATGAGATATACAAATATCTCACCGATATTAACTTCGACTGGCATTTTATGGAAGATGCAACGTCTGAGCTGGCAAATACTGTGCAAACATCAACCCCGGGATTTGGTAATTTAATCTACTACAGTCCTCATAAAGAAAATCCGCACTTAGAGTTTTTTAAACCTTTAGTGGATGCTATTGCAGAGAAGGCAAATTTACAAATAGTAAAAATGCTGAGAATCCGAGTCGGCTTTTTATTAAACACTAAGTATCCAATTCCTAGTATGCCTTACAAGCATAATATGCCGCATAGAGATTACGATCAAGATCACTATGTTGCTTGTTACTATGTTAACGACTGCGACGGTGATACAGTTGTTTTTCATGAAACTACTGCTTCAGACAAATACTATCCGATGCATAAAAGCACTCCGGAGAAAGGCAAAGTCTTGTTGTTTAACGGCTGGCATTATCATGCAAGCACATGCCCTAAGATGTTTACTAAGCGATTAGTAATAACTATAAATTTTGTAGCAGATAAGAATGGACAATAAACAATACATTGATCAACTTATACAATTAAATCAAAATAGCTCTGCGGCTATTCAGACTGGAGACTTAAAGAACAGATTCTTGTATCCGTTCTTTCCTACAATAGTCATTGATGGTTTTTATCAAGAGCCTGATATTGTAAGAGAGTTTGCATTAAGTCAAGAGTTTTTTAAAGGTAATCGCGGAAGCTGGCCAGGATTACGAACAGAGTTAATGCATAAGGTTGACACAGAATTTTTTAATACATTCCTTAAAAGAATGATAGGAATTATTAAGCCTTACGGGTTTAACGAAATAGTTGAGTTACAAACAGGGTTTCAACTAATCGACGAAAGCTACGGCAGAGGCTGGGTCCACGATGACGATCCAAAACTAAATGTTGCAGGTGTTGTGTACCTAAACAAAGAAGCTATTCCAGGGTCTGGTACTACTATCTATAACGATGCTCCAGACTTTAATGGAGAACGATATACGCAAATGTTTATGAACGATGTGTTAGAATCTACTCCTGAAGAAAGAGAGCAATATGCAAAGTATAGGGATGAACAAGTAAGCTACTTTACTCCTAACACTATTGTTGATAATGTTTATAATAGACTAGTACTGTTTGATTCTAGATGCTGGCATAGTGCAGATAAATTCTTTGGAACAACAAAAGAAGATTCAAGACTAACACAAGTGTTCTTTATTAAAGCAATATGATTAGAAAAGAAAAATTACCCACAAAAATAATTGACGATTTCTTTGAGCATCCGTCGTTGTGGAGACATTTTGCTCTCAAGCAAACTTACAGTAGAGATCCTAAGTATTCAACATGGCCTGGAGAACGAACTGATACTTTAGATAAGTTGAATGCTGACCTGTTTCATAGTCTAGCAGGTAAAATAATATTTCATTTGCCGCAATATAAAGTTTTTAGAAGTTTGCAAATTAACTGCTCGTTAGTTGATAAATCATACGGCACTGGTTGGATTCACGACGATGAACCAAAATGGAATGTTGCTGGATTAATATACTTAAACCCTAATCCTGCACCAAATTCGGGAACATTGCTTTACAGAAAAATTGGCAACAGCAATCAAGACTTTAATAAAATATTCCTTGAAGAGCTAGCAAGCGAGCCACACCAACGAGAAAAATACGAGAAATATAAAACAGAGCAAAGAGCATTGTATGAAAAAGTTATGACAATCGGTAATGTTTACAACCGTTGTATTATCTTTCATCCGCACATGTGGCACGGCGCAGATTCTTACTTTGGAACAACTAAAGAAGACAGTAGATTAACTATTAACTTCTTTGGATACGCAGAATAATGTTGTACGGATCTTTTGCCAACTTGGGTTTCGTTCGAGATGTAGTACCTGCAGATCTATTATCTAAGCTCAAAACAGAAGTAGCTAGTTTAGATAAAACACAAAATAAGTACAATAGAAATCTAGCCGGCAACATTAAAGAAGAATTTAAACTATCAATAAATCATACAGAACTTGAACAATATGTAACAAGTTTGTGTAACTCTTACGCATCTGCGTTTGACTTAAAAACAACTACAAGAGACTTAACTTCGGATAACTTAGTATTAGATACTTACTGGGTTAACATACAAGAAAAGAACGAATTTAATCCAATGCACACACATGACGGCGTGTACAGCTTTGCAATATGGTTAGAAGTTCCTTACACTATCAGTCAAGAGTTATCTAATCCTAGCTGTAACAATTCCAATATGCCCCGCGCTGGCATGTTTAGTTTCATATATACTAATATATTCGGGGAAGTTAGAGAAGCAGAGTTTCCAGTTGACAACAGTTACGAAGGAACAATCTTCCTATTCCCTAGTTGTTTACCGCACACAGTATATCCATTTAGTACATCGGAAAAACAGAGAATTTCTATATCCGGTAATTTGAGAAGAAGACATGACAGACATAATCGAAATTGAAAATATTATTCCAGTAGACTATCAAAATCATTTGCTAGAAACTTTTACTGGGTGGGATTTTCCTTGGGTTTTTAATCCAAATATGGTTTCGGGCGACGATTGCTTTAAAGGACAAAAGAATAACCCTGCAGGGTTTAATCATTTCTTTTACGAACAAAACAAACCAGTAAGCAACTTCTTTCAATTAGTTTACCCCTTAGTGCTGAGTATTACGAGTCAAGCAAACATTCCTTTTAACAGACTATATCGCATGAGAGCTAACCTCATGCTAGCAAATCCTCAAGCCGATACAATTCTAATGCCGCATATCGACAGTTTCCACCCGCACTGGAATGCTATCTACTATGTTAATGACAGTGACGGAGACACGGTAATCTTTAATGAAACTAACGACGATTACGACTCTGGGCAAGCCGACATTGATAAAATTAAAGCAAACGAGTTTACTGTTAAACATCGTGTAACACCTAAGAAAGGTAAGCTAGTAGCATTTCCTGGCAAATATTATCATACTGCTAGTTTTTGTAAAGAGTCAAAGTTTCGTTGTTTGATTAACATTAACTTGGGGAACATGTTTATATGAACGATTACATTCTACATCAATCCCAGTATATTGTCAACAATAAAGATTTAATCTTCGGCGACATTGAAATAGCACACAGGCTGTTTAAAACAATGTTTCCAAATGAGGATTCAACATGGACTTACAACAAGTACAACATATTTGCGCTTACTGCTCCGTCTACAGCATTTTACAACATATACCAAGAATTAAGAACATTAGTTAGAAGCCAGTTAGGCAACGACAGACCGCTTTGGTTCCAAGCATGGATTAACTATCACAGACCCGAAGAAGTGTTAGCATGGCACCATCACGAATTTGAATATCACGGGTATATTAGTTTAGATCCTAAAAAAACTAATACAGTATTTGACGGATACACTATAGAAAATAAAGTAGGACAAATATATTTTGGTCCAGGTGGCCGCCACCACAAAGTAGAAGTTATAGAGCCGTTTGATGGGCATAGAACTACTATTGGCTTTGACATACACACTACACCTCAAAGTCCACATATTCGAGACTACATTGAAAGACCGTTTGGTAATATGAGCCTAATGCCACTACTATGAAAGAAGATTACTTAATTATTAGAAACGCTATTAGCAAAGAACTTGCACAGTTTATAGCACTTGAATTTAAAATGATGGAGACTACATGTCGCCATTTGTATCCTGGTGCTAATTTAGCAGACTTGTGTGATAATACATTTGCTAGATACAGTCCTCTAATGATGGAAGCACTAGCAGTACAGTTACAGCCTAAAATAGAAGAAGCAGTAGGAATGAAATTATTCCCTACTTACTCATATGCTAGAATCTATTACGAAGGTAGCGAATTGCAAAAACACTTTGATCGCCCAAGTTCGGAAGTTACTGTAAGTGTATGCTTAGAAAAAGATGTTAACTGGCCGTTGTATGTTAAAAATAGCCAGGGTGTTGAATACGCTATTGATTTAGAAGTGGGCGATGCAGGGATCTACAGTGGAAGATTACACGAACACTGGCGTAATCCTTTACAAGGAAAACAGCATGTACAAGCATTTTTGCAATATGTTAATGCTGAAGGTGACGATGCCTGGCTAAAGTATGATACTCGACCTTGTTTAGGATTACCTTTCGAGTACACAAGCCAGGCAATTAAAAACGAACTCCAGCAAATCTCTAATATTAAAGACTTAATGGATAGAGCAAAGGGTAATTAACTCTTTCTTAGAATAGTTTTGCCTTCTGGAACTTCGTCAACCTTTAACGGTGAAGAGATAATTCTAGTAGGTCCAAAAGTTCCTTCAAAGATTTCAGCTGCCTCGTTGCGGCTACCTGCCTCACAGTATTCGTCTACGACATGAAGCGCAGAAGTAGCAGGATTGTCAGAATCTCTTAATAACATTTTATAAAACGGCATTTTTTTCTCCTTCAACACTTATTTAGCTGTATTAGCTAGCCATTCTTCTATAGTCCAAAACGGCTTAACTAATTCAGCATACTTGCTTTTGTTGATATTTAGTACTTTTTTACCAACAGGAAGCAGACTTTTATTTATTTCTGCTAATTTACTAGTATCAAATACTTGCAGACCTTGTAAAACCATGAGCCACGCAGTTGCGCTATATCCATGTACATAAGGTTCGGGGCCTGTTCCATTATAGTACATTTCCCACTTGTTTAATGTGTCTTGTAAACTAGGCGGAATTCGAGATTTATCGTTAGCATGGCTTAACCAGAATTCTGTATCTCTACGATGCCCCCTATAGTGAAGAGCTAAGAAATCTCGAATGTCCTCAGTAATTGCCCAGACTCTTCCGTTGAATCTTTCTATGCTTTCTTCACGGTTGTCGTTAAACGGTTTCCAGTGATCTTGTAAAGAGTATAAACTTTCAATAATAACTGCAACACCGTTGGCTTCGAGCGGTTCTAAGAAGCCACTGCTTAGGCCAATAGCAATAACATTATTGCGCCATGCCTTACGCATTATACCGGGAACAAATTGAAAGTTTGCAATAGGGTCAATCTTCTTACCATAGAACTCTTCAGCTTCTTGAACTGCTTGATCAAGACTAATGTGATCTGGATCGTAAATGTACCCGTTACCTGATCTGTGTCTAAGATTAATGTTCCAAGACCAACCGTACTTCATAGCATTAGCATTTGTAGTTACACAAGCACAAGGTTCATCCCACCATGCTACTACCGCTCTAGCAGGAAAGTAATTTGTATAATCTACAACAGGCTCATTTAAAACTTTACCCATCAACAGTCTAGCAAACCCACTACAGTCAAAGAACCATCTACCAGGTAATGAACGCTCACCGTCAAGTGTTATACTAGTAATGTTGCCTGTATTGTCTTGAGTAGCATATTGATATTCGCCTTCGACTAATTCAATCCCTCTTTCGAGTCCAATATTTTTAAAATACGCGGCAGCGGCTCTGCTTTCAAAATGCCACATAGGAACACACGGCAAATCACTAGTAGCACCAAACGGTACCTTTCCTTCTTGAATAAAGTGCCCTGCATAAAACGCTTGTTCAAGCGGAATATCATTACCTACAATAGTTTTTAAATAAACATCCTTGGCTCGTTCTTGATTCATTATGTAGAACAGTTGGCCAAACTTTAATTCTTCGTCAGGTGCATTAGCAACATAATCAGTCCAACCGTCTAACCACGGTGCAAAGTCTGTTTGCAAGCAATGAATAAATTCACTACCTACACCGTTCCAGTTTTTAAATCTTCCTCCTAGCTTAGGAGTAGCATTTACTTTTTTAATAAAATCTTGATTGTCAATTTTTAAATGTCTAAGCAAGTTTACAAAAGTAGTAGTTCCACTTTCTCCTGCAATAATAGGAGGGCGTTTAGGATCTTCTACAACTTGCACATTTAGCTTTGGCCAGTTTCTTTTTAGAAACAAGGCAGTTAACCAGCCGGCGCTTCCGCCGCCTAGTACAACAGCATTAGAGTTTGACGCTGACTGTATCATATCTTTCCTTAATTCTTTCAAGTGCAACTCTGTGCGGGAACGATTCTACATTCTTTGTAAAATGGTCATTTTCTTTAAACAATCCTTCTACAACAGTATCATATTTTTCTTTCATATGCTCGTTGTATTTTTGTTTAATTTTTTCAGTATTAAATAATCTCAATCCGTGCATTACTTGAATATAATTTAAATGACTAAACAGTCTCATGTTGTTGTTAAAGTAATGCGGATGTACAAAGTTTTCTTTAAAGTACTCTAAGTAATTTGCATTAAAGTCTGTGAGCTTAATGTTGTGTTTACACCACTTCCAAAACTCACTATCTTCTCGTTGTGTAAGATAATGCAACTGAATAAAGTCAATAATATTCTTAGAAATGCCATTCATCTCTTGATTATATTTTTCAGCAGTTAATTTATCCCCACGCTCCCAGAAGAATAGTGCAGGTACTATTAAGAATGTTTGTTGTATAGTTGTCCCAATGCTCGATGCTTCTAACGGCTCAACAAATACACCGCTGAGACCAACCATAACACAATTTTTAATCCAGAAGTTATCCACATAGCCTGCACTAAACTTTACCTTTCGACCAATTTTTAATTCATCGTCTATTCCTAGATTATTTTTATAATGCTGTGAAACTTCGTCATATGCTTTTGTTTCGTCAATAAAGTTATCGCAAAATACATAACCGTTACCGAATCTTTCTTGTGTAGGAATACGCCACACCCAACCACTGCTTAGTGCAGTAGATTCTGTGTAGCTAGGAATTTCTTCTTTGTACCCTGTAGGAAAAGCCATGGCACTATTCATAGGTAGTTGTTCTGAGCAATCTATCCACTTAACACCTAGCTTGCTACCAATAACTCTTCTAAACCCAGAGCAATCAACAAAGAAATCGTAAGCATGAACTTGTGCATCTTTGTCTACTAAATGCTTAACATATCCTTGATCATCTAAAATAACATCTTCGACTTCTGTGTCAACAATATTAATATTTCTTTCTCTGCACAATCGATGCATAAATTCATTTAATTTAAATGTATCAAAATGATATTGACTTAGTATAGCGTGTAAAGGCTCAACATGACGACTTTCTCTTGACAGAGACCAACAAGTGTCTAAAGGATCTACATTATCTCCGACTAATTTAACAAAAGTATATGGGAGTCCGTTGTTTGGGCTATGACTACCGTATTGTTCAGCAAGGCTATGGAAGTAATGTGTACCATCTCCGTGCCAATTAGTGAACTTAATCCCAATCTTATAGGTAGCACCTGTCTCTCTAATAAGATCCGGAACGCTAACACCTATATGGTCGATGAATTTCTTCCAGTGTTCTGTGCTGCCTTCGCCTACTCCGATAATGCCTAGTTTGCTAGACTCTATCATAGTGATCTTTAACTTAGGCCATGCTTGTCTTAACATTAGTGCTGATACTAGTCCACTAGTACCTCCGCCTAGTATGCAAATACTTTTAATCATAGTTTATATTCCTTTACACCTGCACTTAGTTGTTTTATTTGATTAATTGCTTCTCGGCAAGTCATCCAACCATTTGCCGGTGTTGTTTCTATGTTACTCATATATGCAACATCTGGTTCTCTAAAATGACCGTAATGTTTTTCGTATATGTTTTTAATACTTTTAATATCAAACATTCTTAGCCCGTGCATTACTTGGATCCAGTTCAAGCAATCGTAAATTCTAAAGTTACTCATTAGACCATCTTCTGGCAGTAAGATTTGATTTACAAAGTTTTTCTTAAATCCTTCTAAGTTTTCTTTGTTAAAATCAGTCATAGTCATTTCGTTTTTACACCAGCGCCAGAATTCTGTATCGTTTCTTTCTGTAAAGTAATGTAGTTGAATAAAGTCTAAAATGTTAGACATCATATCATCTACTACACGATTGTATTCTTTAATAGTGCCTGTATCTTCTTTAGACCAATTCCATAAAGAAGCTGTTAACAACTGAACTTGTTTAATTGTTGTTGAAATACTACTAGCCTCTAGCGGTTCTACAAAGTTACTGCTAAGGCCAATAGATACACAATTTTTAATCCATGCACGGTTAACCTTACCTGACTTGTAGTTAATTTTACGACCAATGTGTATAGTATCTTTAAAATGTTTTTGTATTTCGTCTACTGCTTGTTGCTCAGTGATAAAGTTATCACTAAAAACATAGCCATTGCCAAACCTATCTTGTACAGGACTACGCCAATGCCATCCGGCATCCATAGCCTTTGCTAAAGTGTACGGGGGTATCTTTTCCTCGTAAGCAGTCTGAAATGCAATCGCAGAATTTAACGGGAGGTACTTTGACCAATCAACCCACTCAGCTCCTATTTTAGAAGCAATAACTCTGTTGAACCCACTACTGTCAATAAAGAAGTCTGCTGAATAATGATTGCCTGCATCGTCTACAATTGACTTTACAAATCCTTCTTCGTCTATAGTAGGGCCTGCAATTTCTGCATCAACTAATTTAATGCCTGCTTGCTGGCAGCGTTTTTGTAAAAACGCATTTAGTTTCTCACTATCGAAATGAAATTGATAGTAATCTGTTAGAGGCTCTTTTACATATCCCTGCATTGGCAAGTCCCAATGCAACCCTTCAGTACTAATACCGTCCCCAATTAAACGCATTAGAGTATAGGGAGCTCCCGAGTATGAATCCATCCATACTAGATACTCGGGCAAACTGTGGTAGTAACTAGTTCCGTCCCCGTGCCAATTTTCAAATTTAATACCTATCTTAATTGTAGCACCGCATTCGTTAACTAAGTCGGTAAGGTTGATGCCCACGGCATTTGCAAATCTTGACCAGTGTTCAGTACTACCCTCACCTACACCGATAGTGCCAATTTTTTTTGATTTAATTAAACTAATATCTATAGCCGGTAGTGCAGTTTTTAAGTACAGCGCAGCCATTAACCCAGCATTACCACCGCCTAACACGATTAAATTATTAATCATTTTAACCTTTATAATAAGTCTACTATGTCGAATATAGTTTGTAGTTTAGTACGAATTGTTTTATTACTAAAGCTATTTCTCAAGCCTTGATGCAGAGGTTTAGGAGCCCAGTCAATTACTGCCCACGCCCATGCAGAGTGTTCTTCGCTAAGTTGCGGAACAAACTCGTTATCAACAACGCATAGGTAAGTGTGGAAATTAAAGACAGTATCGTTTGATACAAAAGTTTCAATTGGCAGGGTTTTAATAATATTGGGCATGAACCCAATTTCTTCAACCATCTCTCGTTGAAGTCCCTGCCATGGGTTTTCTCCTTGGATGTTTGTACCACCCACAAGGCCCCATGTGCCTTGATGTTTGCCTCTTGATTTTTGAACTAGTAAGAACCTGCGTGTAGACTTAGCGTAGATCAGTGCTCCGCTACATATAATCTTGTCTGTTACAGTTCTATTCTCCATTGGCCGGCTCTATATTCACCTTCAAAACTCTTAACCCATTCAACTCCATTCCATAGGAACTGAACTCTAAAGTCGGGAGAGCTCTTGTATATATTAGTTTGCCACACCATACGGTCGGACTCTTGAGCGGCTTCAAAGATTACTTGCCAATCTGTGCCGTCATATTCGATAATATCGTTTGCACTTGCTGTAAATGTGCCCCATGCTTGTGTACCGTAATTATTTGGGCCAGTATCTGCGATATCTTCAATAATTAAGAATCTATCACCTGCTACAGGATTAATCATGCCGTGCCCTGGATAAACTTTAGTGGGGTCGATAATAGCATCAAATGTTCCGTGGCTAGTAGTTCTTAAACTTGTGTAACCATTGTAATCGTCAATGTCTGTATCCGGAGAATATGTAGCAGGATCCCAGTTAACTGACAGGACAGTATCGTCTGTTGGGTTAACTGCTACTGTGCCCGATACTTCGGATCCGTCAGACTGTAACAAGTAAATTTTACTAGATCCGCTGACGAATGATCCTTTGTACTGGTCAAATAATTCAGTCCAATTTCTAGGTGCGCCAAGCCTGACTGGAATCTCTACAGCGTTAGCAGTAGCAGTTAACGGCTCGTGCGGATTTAATAAGACAACTTGGCCGTTGTACACTTGTATTCCAAATCCACCTAATGTAGTGCTTTCTCTAGCAATTAAATCACTCATGCTAGTTGTGCCACCTGCTAGGTCAGTTCCTAGTCCGTCAACATTATTCCATGTGCTGTCGGCAGCACCAAAAATGCTAGTAATGATATTTGTAATAACACCAAGGTGCTTAACTTTAACAGGCGGACTTAACCATATAGGTGTTTCAAGTGTTAAGCTAGCAATGTCAATTGGAGTATCTTGTGTACCTATTGGAATTTGTCTGCTTGACCAGTTAACATCTTTTAGTTCTAAAACAGTTAAGCTAGTCCAATCAATATAGTTGTCTGTAGTTTGTAATTCTAAGCTAGGGTTGAACAAAACTAACATCTGCTCAAGTATTTGTAACTTCTGATCAGTGTTAGCAGACCAAATGTCGACTTTTAATGTTAGATTAAATGGAGTTGGCATTAGGCGTTCAACAGTATAATTCTTACCTTGTGCTTGAGTATAAACATCGTTAACAGCATCGTACTCTCGTTCTCTAATATGTACTTTGCCTACATAAGTAGCATCGGAAATTCTGCTTCGATCTTGCGATAAGCTGCCAATGTAAACAGCAATTCTAGGTGTAGAATTAATTTTGTTTTCACTGTTCTGGCGCATGATGCTAGCAACTTGTTTGTCGGCATCGCCGTATGAAACTGGGATTCGTACTAGCGTTCCATCGGAATACTTAACTGTAAAATTGCTTAAAGCACGAATTGTTTGAATAAGATATCTTCTTATTTGACCGTCGTAAAAATGTAGCATTATAGATCCGCCGTTGGTTTACGCTTAAGAGCTTTGCTAAGAGATTGTCTTTCTTCAACAACTTCTCCGCCAATGGTGTTAGTGTTTGTGTTGTTAATGAAACTAGTTTTTTGTGTTTGTCTAGTATCGTTATTAGTTAGTGTCATGCGGACAGCATCTTCCATCTTGAGCCAACGAGTTCCATCATAACGGAATAATCTATTAGGTAAGAAGTCTGTTCTAAGGAAATAGTCATCCTTGGCAGGTGCATCTGGAAATTGTATCCCGTGCCCAAAGGCAGCACCATTAGGAGGTACACCGTCTCCTACTAAGTATCCTGTGTAGCCACTACGCTCTGGCACTGAGTTAACAGCACCAGCGGTTAAATTTTGACTAAAGTTACTTGCATCAATGTCTGATTGGTCGGCTGTGGTTAATAAAGTTTTGCCATTTTCGTCGACTGCTAGCGTATAAAAATGTTGTGTTTCGTAACCACTTGCCGGAGCATCTGCTTCTGCTTGTCCAATGATAGCATCGTTAATTTCTAATTCTTTAGCGTGGGTACTTAAAATCTCACGCAATGTTTTGTCACTAGCATCGCCGTTAGCATCTCGAGCAGGCTGATCAAGAATGTCAGCAAACTGCTGAGCGTCTGTGATCTTTCTTAACTTTAATCTGTACAAGTGAGGGTACCATGTAGAACTGAAGCCTTCGCTAGCACGGCCAACATCCTCAATTACATAATAGCGAGGTAAGGCAATATCGTAATCGTTAAGAGCAAACTGGTCGCGCAAGTGTGGCAATTCAATAACATCACCACTTATAGGTTTACGACCAATGTACTTGATAAAATCGTTAATGTGTACAGTCATAAACAGCGTGTCGTTGTCGATAAACAGACCAAACTGACTTAGGTTAAAGTCAATGTTTTGCACATTGTACAATCCGCGAATTGTATAAATTGATTCGTCGTATTTTCTATCACGATTTTCTAAAAATAGCAAATCTTGTATATTTGCTACATCGTATAAATCATTGCCTGCATCATCTTTATATTGAGGTTGATCTACAGTTGCGTTTTCGTCTGTAGGGCTTTTAGGACCTAAGTATTTGTGCAAGTACACATCTGTACCGCCAACCTGAAACATCTCAGAAATTTGACGGTCTATAAACGAGTAATCTTGCCCTCGTTCCGGCTTGTATAATGATAATCGTGGCATAATGATATTTATCGCTAGATAAATATACTAGGAGAACTTAAAATGGCAGATACTTACCCACAAGAACCAGGACAATCCGACAGCCTTTTAGAGCGCAATAAAGTATTCGAATATTGCAAAACAATGCTGGGCGATGGCATGGTTGAAGTAGAGCTTGACCCTGTACACTACGAAACAGCATTAGATAGAGCTCTAGCAAGATATCGCCAACGCAGTTCTAATGCTGTAGAAGAAAGCTACATGTTCTTGGAATTAATCCAGGATCAAAACGAGTACCGCTTGCCCGATGAAGTTATAGAAGTACAAAGTGTGTTTAGAAGAGCAATTGGTAGTAGAAGTGGTATGGGTGCAGGCGGTACCCTTTTTGAGCCGTTTAACTTAGCATATACAAACACCTACTTGTTAAGTGGTAGCATGATGGGCGGCTTAGCAACTTACGAGTTATTTGCCGGATATCAAAAGTTAGTAGGTCGCATGTTCGGTAGCTTTATCGAATTTAAGTGGCGCCCAACTAGCCACATGCTTACAATCCTACAGCGTCCTTTTGCTCAAGGCGAGCAAATCCTAATAAAGACACACAACTTCCGTCCTGACTTTGTGTTGCTACAAGACACTTATGCCAAACAATGGTTAAAAGACTATGCTCTAGCAAACTGTAAGATTATGTTAGGTGAAGCTCGTAGCAAGTTTGCTAGTATTGCCGGGCCAGGCGGTTCAATCCAAATGAACGGTGCAGAGCTAAAATCTAACGGCAAAGAAGAGCTTGAAAAACTAGACAAAGAGTTAGAAACTCTAATTGCAGGCGGAACTGGTTTAACATTTATAATTGGTTAAGAAATTTCTTGACCTTGTAACAAAACTGTTATATAGTAGAGCTATTATTAGGGGGCTCTATGATTATTGGTATATGCGGTTTTATTGGTTCGGGCAAAGATACTATTGCCGACTATCTCACTAACTTTCACGGATTTCGACGAGAAAGTTTTGCTAACACTTTAAAAGATGCTGTAGCTCAAGTGTTTGGTTGGGACCGCACTATGCTAGAAGGGCGCACAAAACAAGCCCGCGAATGGCGCGAACAGCGAGATGAATGGTGGAGCAACCGTTTAGGAATGGAAATTACTCCCCGTCTAATCCTTCAACTTTGGGGTACAGAAGTTTGCCGTAGAGGCTTCCACGATGACATTTGGATTGCTAGCTTAGAAAACAAGCTACGCAACAGCAAAGACGATGTTGTTATTAGTGACTGCCGTTTTCCTAACGAAATTAAGTCAATTAAAAACGCAGGCGGAATTGTAATCCGTGTAAAACGCGGTGCAGAGCCAGAATGGTACGATGCCGCAGTTAGCATGAATCGTGGTGATGCTGGCAATATGACTTGGGCTATTAGCAAAGACAAGATTGCTAAATTAGGAATCCATGCTAGCGAAACTGCTTGGGTCGGCACAGAATTTGACGCTGTGCTAGAAAATGATGGTAGTATTGACGACCTATTTGCTAAGATTAAAGATCTGGTACAAGATCACCTTGCTTCCACTTCACACCTTCGCGATGAAGAGTTCGCTGACAGTTTGCACATACCGTCTTAAGGTTGTTAGGACGGCAGTTATTTAAATCGCCGTCTACATGAAACACATTAAACACCTCGCTATGCGGACTTTTAAAACCGCATTTGTCGCAGGTGTTTTTCTTTTTGTAGCCCGATTGTTGCCACTTAGGGATACCTGCGTACTTACCGCCTTTAAGGCAAGCTTCGCATAGCTTTCTATAGTAGGTTCGGCCATTCTTAATATAGTTAATGGCAGCTGGTCTGAATCCGCACGAACATAAAGGTCTCATACAAATATTTACACCTTTTTCGTCCCTTTTTCGCGGGGTATATTAAGCCTAAAAAGCCGAAAACCTATAAATACAATTAGAACTCGTATTCATGGAGAAGATAATATGGCTCAACTAAGTTCACCAGGCGTAAGTGTATCAGTAATTGATGAAAGTTTCTATACACCTGCGGCACCTGGAACAGTTCCTCTAATTATTGTTGCGTCTGCTCAAGATAAGTCAAACGGAGCAGGCACAGGCACAGCGGCTGGTACATTACAAGCAAACGCTGGTCAAGTATATTTACTAACAAGTCAAAAAGACTTATCAGATACCTTTGGTACACCGGTATTTAAAACTGATGCTAACAACAACCCTGTTCATGCTGGAGAGCAAAACGAATATGGTCTTCAGGCAGCATATAGTTATCTAGGCGTAAGCAATCGTGCTTATGTTGTTCGTGCAGATATTGATTTAAATGAACTAGATGCTAGCCCAGATGCACCTGCCGGTGATCCAGAAGATGGCACATACTGGTTAGACACAGCTAATACAGCTTTTGGTATTTTTGAATGGAACAGCGCATCTGAAACAACAACAGGTGGACAAACATTTACCGTTAAGTACCCAACTGTAATTACTGATACTAACAAAGTTACTGACTTCCAAAACGAAGATTATTCACCAAAATCTAGCTTAGGTGCAATAGGTGACTATGCTGTAGTAGCTGTAACAAGTCTAGTTAAAGTATGGTACAAAAAAGGACAAACTAATACTGCTCCAGGTTGGGTAGAAGTTGGTTCAAGTGCATGGGTAGCAAGTCGCCCTACAGCAGTTGGCGTAGGCGGTACAGGTACTTTTAATAGTACAGACGATTTAACAATTAACAGCACTTTAGTTGCTAATGCATCTAGTTTATCAGATTTAGTTACAAAGATTAACGATGCCGCAATTTCAGGTGTAACAGCAGCCGCAATCAACGGCAAGTTAGAACTATATTCAACAGGTGTTGCAATTGAAGTTTCTGGTTCAGGAACTATTCTTGATGTAGTTGGCTTAGATGCAACTACATACCTTGCACCTGCATTGCAGATTAGCCCACACTATACTGTTCCGACATACAAGAGAACAGACGCACCTACTTCAGCATACGGACGCCCAACAGGTTCTGTATGGGTTAAGACAACAAGTCCTAACGCAGGTGCCCGTTGGAGAATTAAGCGTTACAATGCCGCTACTAAAGCATTTGTAGAATTATCAAGCGGAATCTATGAAAGTAATATTGCTGCCTTGGCTGCTTTAGATGCAAACAACGGCGGCAGCGCACTTGCAGTAGGAACTACATACATTAGATTTAATGATGACGGATCAAGCCCAACACTTGCTAACTTTAAGGCTTATGTAAGAACAGCTACTGGCGAAACAGTAGCAACTACAAATGTTCTTGGTGTTACAAGCGGCACAACCATTGCAATTACTGAGAGCGTCCCTGGTACTACAACTACTAATGAAGTTACAGATATTTCTGTATCAAGTGGTGCAAGTGGATTGCTAAGTGCAGAAGCCCTTGCTGATGCAATCAATGGTGCTGGCTTAACTTATGTGGTAGCAACTGCTAACAGTGATAACTCTGTAAGCATTGTTCACACAGCAGGCGGCGACTTTGAAATTAATTCAAGTGCAAACATTAGCGGATTATTTGCTTCAGCAAACGCTTATGTAAACCCATTAGACAACACAATCGTTACTGTTTCTTCTTGGAGAGAGCTAGCAGTTTATGACGCGGCTTACACACAAGAACCAGTTGCACCGACAACTGTAACAGCAGACGGTCGTTTATGGTACAACAGCATTGTTGACGAAGTTGACATTATGGTCCACGACGGCGACACATGGGTTGGTTACTTAAACTACACTCAAAATCAAGGTGGCGGCTCAACAACAGACCCAGCAGGTCCTATTGTTAGCGCAACTAAACCAACAACACAAAGCGATGGTTCAGCATTAGCTAATGGCGATCTATGGATTGATACTAGCGATATTGAAAACTATCCAACAATTTACAAGTACAACTTTGCTCTTAAGAAGTGGTTGTTAGTTGATAAGAGCGACCAATCTACAGAAAATGGTATTTTGTTTGCCGATGCTCGCGCAGGAACAACCGGCGGAACAGCAACAGAAGCTCCTAGCGGTACTATTGCAGAATTGCTAGAGAACGATTTCTTAGACTTTGACGCACCAGATCCTGCACTATATCCAAAAGGTATGTTGCTATGGAACTTACGCCGTTCTGGATTTAATGTTAAGAAATTTAGCCAGAACTATGTTGATGTATTAACAGACAACGAGCGTTGGGCACCAGCAGGTACTAACGAAGCTATGACTAACTACTATCCACATCGTTGGATTAGCTGGGCCGCAAACCAAGAAGACGGCAGCGGTACATTTGGCCGTAAGGCACAGCGTAAAGTTGTTGTACAAGCTCTGCAAGCTCTTGTAAATGCTAACCAACAAATCCGTGACGAAGAAAGTCGTGTGTTTAACTTGATTGCTTGCCCAGGATACTCTGAGCTAGTAGGTGAATTAGTAAGTCTAAACTATGACCGTGGATTAACTGCATTTGTAGTTGCAGATACTCCTGCTCGTTTAACACCAGATGCTACAAGTTTAAGCAACTGGGGTAATAACGTCAACGGCGCACTAGAAGACAACGACAAGGGCCTTGTTTCAAGTGATGAATACTTAGGTTTCTTCTATCCATGGGGTTATACAAGCGACAACATTGGTAACAACATTGCTGTTCCGCCAAGCCACATGATTTTAAGAACTATTGCGTTAAGCGACCAAGTTGCTTATCCATGGTTTGCACCAGCCGGTACACGCCGTGGCGGTATTACTAACGCAACAGCAGTTGGTTATATTACTAGCGAAGGTGAATTCCAGTCAGTTGCATTAAACAACGGACAGCGCGATACACTAGCAAGTATTAAAGTTAACCCAATTACATTTATTACTGGTACAGGTCTTGTTAACTACGGTCAATACACCCGTGCTAAGAACGCTAGCGCATTAGATCGTATTAATGTTGCTCGTTTAGTAATTTACCTACGCAGACAGTTTGCACAGTTGGCTAAGCCATATGTGTTTGAACCTAACGATAAGATCACACGCGACGAAATCAAAGGCGCCGCAGAGAGCTTATTGCTAGAGCTAGTAGGACAAAGAGCACTATACGACTATCTAGTAGTTTGTGACGAATCAAACAACACACCATCTAGAATTGATCGTAATGAACTATATCTAGACGTAGCTATTGAACCAGTCAAGGCAGTTGAATTTATCTACATTCCACTACGCTTGAAGAACACTGGCGAGATCGCAGGCCTAGCATAATAAACGGAGAGAAATAAAAAATGTCGATTGCATCATTATCAAAATTTACAGTACCGTTAGCTTCAGGCCAAAGCTCTACAACACAAGGTATGTTAATGCCAAAATTAACATACCGTTTTAGAGTTATGTTTGAAAACTTTGGTACAAGCGGTTCAACAACTGAACTAACTAAACAAGTTGCCAAGGCAGCTCGTCCTAGCGTTGACTTTACCGATACTGTTATTGATATCTATAACAGCAAGGTACACTATGCTGGTAAACCAAGCTGGAAACCTTTCACTATTAACATCCGTGATGATGTTACTGGTGCTGTTGCTAAACTAGTTGGCGAACAACTACAAAAGCAATTCGATTTCATGGAACAAAGTAGTGCGGCTTCTGGCGGTAACTACAAGTTTACATGTGCTATCGAAATGTTAGACGGTGGTAACGGTGGAAATGCTCCAGTTGTGTTAGAGCGTTGGGAGTGCTATGGTTGCTACTTACAAGCCGCTAACTATCAGTCACTAGACTACTCTGCAAACACACCACAGATGATTGACCTAACAATCCAGCCTGATAACTGTATCCAAACAATTAATCAAGCTCCAGGACAAAGAGGCACAGCCGCTACCCTAAGCGGTGGCAAGTAAAAAAAGGCCGCAAGGCCTTTTTTTATGGGTTTTTATTAACTACATATATAATTTGAACGCTAAATATTAGTATGGCAATCATACCTAACGCTTATCTAAAACCAGATCCAGAAATTACGCTTCGTGATCAACAACACGCGGCCCGCATGTTTACGGATGATAATTTTAGACTAGCCCCTAAACAAAACTTTCTGTTCCATGTGTCGTTTAGTATCAACCAATCGGCACTAAGAGTTATTTCGCTAGCACAACGCCACAGAAACGAAATTAACATGCTAGTAAAGAGCTGTGACTTACCTAACTTTACAATGAAGGTAGAAACAGCTAACCAGTATAACAGAAAAAAGAATATACAAACAGGCCACACTTACAATGCTATAACAATGAAATTCCATGACGATAACATGGGATTGGTTAATCAGATGTGGCAAAACTATTACAGTTACTACTATGCAGATCCAATCTCTGCAGAGAATCCGGGTGCATACAATCGTAATGCAACTAAACACATCAACTTTACAACAAATAATTACGGCCTAAACAACGGCAGTTCAATTCCGTTCTTTAACTATATTAAAATATATCAAATGGCTAGAGGAGAGTATGTAAGCTACACTTTACATAATCCTGTCATTAACAGTTTTAACCACAACGGAGTTGACTACTCCCAGTCAGCATTACACGATAATACAATGCAGATAAACTACGAAGCAGTTAGTTACGGATCTGGAATTGTAAAACCTGGGGACCCAGAAGGATTTGCATTAGAGCACTACGATGTAACACCTAGCCCGTTAACAGGTACAGACGAAGGTTTAGTATCAGCTAGCCCTAGTTTTAATAATGAACAAGCAGTTATTAATAATGCACAAAACTTTTTAACAAACGCAGTTGAGTCTGTTAATAGTTACAGTAATACTAAGGGCCTACAGAATCCTGGATCTCCAGGTGCAATTACTAACATTGTTGGTACTAGCCAAGCAGGTGTCAGTGGAGTAGCCGGAATTGCGTTCCCACAAGCCGCATCACAAACAGCATCAGTCGTTGCATCTTTAGTTAAATTAAAATAATATGTCAAATTTACCACTACCACAGTCAAACGATAGTTCAGGAGATGTAAAAAAATTCTTCGACAAATTCTTTGTTCACGAAGTAAGTTTCCCTAGTAATCAAATTGATGCAGTAGTTGGATTCTTTTTAAAAAGAGGATTTGATACAGAAAGTGCTAGGTCAACAGCTATTGTTTTACTTAATCAAGCCCGCCTTGATAATGTAAATGTTTTCCAGCTAGTAGATACCCTTAAAACTTTAACAGATGTGCAGTTAAGTCAAGTCGTAGCACAGGTGTTAAATGCTTATAGAGAGAAGATTAGTTTACTAGGTTATAGAATAGCACCAATTGCCGACTTCTACGAATCTCGTAACATCTTAATTTAATATGCCAAGTAAGTTTGCAAAAGGCAAGTTTACTCCAAAGCACCCAGAAAAGTATGTAGGAGTAAAGACGCCCACATATAGGAGTAGCTGGGAATGGTCCTTTATGAACTTTTGCGACACCAACGAAAATGTACAAAAGTGGGCAAGCGAAGCGGTACAAATTCCCTACAGAGATCCACTAACTGGCAGACATACGATTTATGTGCCAGACTTCTTTATACAGTATGTTGACAAGAATAACAAGACACATGTTGAACTAATTGAAATCAAACCAGCAAGTCAAGCAATCTTAGAGCGTGTAGGCAAGAACAAATACAATCAAGCGCAGTTTGTTAAAAACCAAGCAAAATGGGCGGCAGCTAATATCTGGTGCAAACAGCAAGGTATTAAGTTTAGAATTGTAAGCGAAAATGATTTGTTCCATAATGGAAAAGCATAAGTAAAGTTATGACTAAAAAACTTGAAGAATTACTCAACCTTCCTGAAAGCAAGAAGATTGTTAAGGAAGAAGAAAAGAAAGCTAAAAAAGCAGAAGTAGCTCAGCCTTTCATGCGAGATATTTCTGAGTTTGATAAAATTTCTGCGGCCCTTCCGCAAGTAAAAGGGCTCGGCGATGCTAGTGATGCAGAGTTTGATGCACTTGCTCAACGAGCAACAGATGCCTATGACGACCTAATGGATTTAGGTATGAATGTTGAAGCTAGATATAGCGGACGAGTATTTGAAGTTGCAGCCGGTATGCTCAAAAATGCTATTGACGCCAAGGCAGCAAAAATCGATAAGAAGTTAAAAATGATTGAGCTACAGCTTAAAAAGCAAAAACTTGATCAGGAAACTGTACAGCAAGACGATAGTGTAAGTCTTAGCGGCGATGGGGTTATTATTACAGATCGTAACAGTTTGCTAGAAAAACTTAAGAATATGAAATAAATACAATATTGGGATTACAATATGAAATCATTTAAAGAATACTTAACAGAGAGCAAAAAAACTTACGATTTTAAAGTTAAAGTCGCAGGTGATTGCCCTGAAAACTGCATTGATCTAATTAAAGAAGCATTAGACAAGTTTGATGTTGCTAGCTGTGCAGAAGCTAAAAGAACACCTATTCAAGAAAGCCACGCAGACTTTCCTGATTACAGAAATGTACATGTAACTGTGTACGATGTCTGTTTAAATTATCCAGCAACTAGCGAGCAAGTACGCAATTTTGTAGCTGAGAAAATTAATAAAGAACAATCTGCAATCCGTGTAAGAACACCGCACGATGAAAAAGAATACGAAATTAATCACGAAAACGATGAAAAGTCTGGCAAGGCTGTACTAACAGCAGACTACGAAAAGTCTAACAATCAAGATTTAGTTGGAGAAAAGAAAATTGCCAGTTTCTTAAAAGAACTTTCAAAGAATAAAACATCTGGTGAGCAATACAAGGGTGCTAACGATAAGATTCTAGCTAAGAAAGTCCCAACAGAAAAAACAGTAAAAGCAGAAAAAGCCTCTGCTACTAAGAGCCCGATTAGTGGCAAAGGAAAATAATATGAATTTTGCAGACTTGTACAAAAAGATTGCTCAGATAGATGAGCAAGTAACCGCTGTTAATCCAGAGGCTACTGAAGACGATCAGCCAGCAAACGAATGCGGCGGATCTATGCCTAGTGCTGATCAACCGTTAATGGGTGAAGAAGGCATGGAAGAATGTGGTATGACAAGCATCTCAAGTCAACCGCCTAAGCAATCTGATTCTGTTACTATGAATGTAAGCATGAATGGTAGCGGCGCTGGTGGCATCCGCGACTTAATGGCAATTCTAAAAAATATTGAAGATGGTAGCAAGTCTGATGCTGACAAATTATTTGGTGACGAAAAAGAAGTTAACTTTGGCGAAGAGTTTGCCAATGAGCCAAACACTGTTACTTTAGATATCGACGCAGTTACTCCAGCTGGTGACGACTTACATAGTCATGCAGGTAATGA
>JACCEB011644217.1_pt1 | contig 29382 bp, 23 predicted proteins | sample 7454761 | NCBI WGS metagenome assembly JACCEB01 (sample SAMN15323454, study PRJNA562643) | freshwater metagenome | isolation source: river surface water | place: USA:Blue River Watershed | collected 2017-08-18
CTCATGATGACTGCTCCTTGGGCGGACTAGCGGTTTCGAAAGGTGAAACTCGTTTAAGAGACGTGTCCCCTAGCCTGCCCTTTGGATTGCTTCCCGGTTACCCGGGAAAATTGGAGATGATGGGTTGTAAACGAACGACTCAGGCGGCCGGAGCGGCCGGCTGATCCTTTTTGACCTTGGCATCGAGGACGCGAACAAACGCGCCCGCATTGCTCTTGAGGAGTCCAAGGAACTGCGAGCGCAGGGCCTCGAAGGAGGGAAGATCAGCGATCTTCGAAAGATCCGCGGCGGACACGACTTTCTTGTCCAGAACGCCGACCTTGACCTCGAGTTTCTGCTTCTCGTCGAAGAACTTCTTGAGAACCTTGGCGACACCCGCGGAGTTCTTCCCGCCAACGACAATGGCGGTCGGTCCCGTCAGAGCGGACTCGAATTCCGGCAGTCCGAGCGCCTTCGCGGCGACGCGGAGGGAGCTGTTCTTGACGACGTGGAATTCAGCCTTTTCGACGGCGAGCCGCTTGCGCAGTTCGGCCGTGTCGGCGACGGACACCTTCGAGAAATTCGTGAGGATGACGTAGTCGCTCTTTTTGAGGTGCGTATCGACCTCGGAAATCAGGTATTTCTTTTCTGCTCTCATGGTCGGGCTCCTCAGTATTTCGAGAATTCGGTGGCCGCGATCTTCACTCCTGGGCTCATGCTCGAGGAGATAGTCACGGATTTGATGAACTGGCCGCCCTTGAAGGTGTTGGGCTTGGCCTTACCGACTGCCTCGAGAACCACCGCAGCGTTTTCCAGGATCTGCTGGGGGGTGAACGAGCGCTTGCCCACGCCGACGCCGATGTTGGCCGTCTTGTCCATTTTGAACTCCACGCGGCCGGCCTTGACGGCCTTGATGCCAGCGGGGATGTCGTCCGTCACGGTGCCAGCCTTCGGATTGGGCATGAGGCCCTTGGGACCGAGGACACGGGCCAGCGTGCGAACCTGCTTCATCGCTTCCGTCGTCGCGATCGCGACGTCGAAATCCAGCCAGCCGTCCTGGACTTTCTTCATAAGGTCGGCGAGGCCGGCCTCGTCGGCGCCGGCCGCGAGGGCCTTCTGCGGGTCATCGGTGAAGACGATCACGCGGACCTTCTTGCCGGATCCGTTCGGCAGCGGCGTAGTGCCGCGGACGTTCTGTTCGCCGGAGGTGGCGTCGACACCGAGGCGGAAAGAAAGCTCGACGGTCTCGTCGAACTTCGCCTTCGGGAACTTGGCCAGAATCTCCACCGCTTCCTTGAGCGGGTAGTCCTTGGCGAGGTCGGCCACTTTGACGCCGGCGCTGTAGCGTTTGCTGTGCTTCTTTGGCATGATGACTCCTTGCGGTGCGAACGCCCCGAGATGTTTCGGGGCTCCCGCTGAGTTGGGTTGATACGGACGAAACTTAGTCGACGACTTCGATGCCCATGTTGCGGGCCGTGCCGGCGATGACCTTGATGCCCGCCTCAGGCGTAGTGGCATTGAGGTCGGCCTTCTTGATGTTGTAGATCTCGAGCAGCTGTTTCTTCGTGACCTTGCCGACCTTGTCCTGATTCGGCTTGGCGGATCCACTCGCGATATTGGCCGCCTTCTTCAGGAGGACCGAAGCAGGCGGGGACTTCAGGATGAACGTGAAGCTCTTGTCGCTGAAGACAGTGATGACGACCGGGAGAATCATCCCGTTCTGGTCTTTGGTCTTCGCGTTGAACTCCTTGCAGAACGCCATGATGTTCACACCCTGCGCGCCGAGCGCGGGGCCAACCGGAGGCGCGGGGTTCGCGGCACCGGCGGGCAGCTGGAGTCGAATATAACCTTGGATCTTCTTGGCCATGGGACGGACTTTTTTGGATTTTCGATACTGCTGCTTCGATTCGGGGATTCCGACCGGCCAGAGGCGGGCTGAAATCGAAAATCCAAAATCGAATGGGAAAACGGATTATTCGGCAGCGCGCTGGATCTGCCAGTATTCGAGTTCGACCGGCGTGAACCGGCCGAAGATGGACACGGAAACCTTGAGCTTGCCTCGCTCCGGGTCGATTTCGTCGATCCGACCGGTGAGCGATGCGAAGGCACCGTCAGTGATTTTGACTTCCTCGCCGACGGCATACTCGACCTTTGGCTTTTCCTTGCCGGAGGCGTCAGCAATACGCTGGTAGATCTCGTCAATCTCGGACTGGCGCAGCGCGGCCGGGCGGTCACCGCCGACGAAACCAATCACACCGGTGGTTTCCTTGACGAAATACCAAGGCTTGTTGATGAGCTTACCCTGCTCGTCGAAGAGCTTGGCTTGGATGAACACGTAACCCGGATACAGCTTCCGCACCTTCGTGGACTTCTTTCCACCTTTCACCTCGGACACAACCTCGGTGGGCAAAAGAATCTCGAAGATGTAGTCGTCCAGCTCTTCAGCCTTTTTGAATTTGTCGATATAGGTCTTAACCTTGCCCTCCTGACCGGAGAGAGTGTGCAAGGCGAACCACTGGGCGCCGGCAGGAGCTGACGTCTGAGGAGCGGACATAGAGAGGGTCGCGCTTCAGCTGACCCAAGTCGTGAAGAGATCCACAACCTGGTAGAGCGAGAAATCGCTGATGCTGGTGAAAACGCCGAGGATCACCGCCGCGACAAGCACGATGATGGTGGAATCGCGCAGCTCGGTCTTCGTGGGCCAAGTGCACTTGAGCAGCTCGTCCTTGGTTTCGCGGACAAAGATGCGGATGCTGCGGAACGGGTTTTTCATTCTGGAAAGTGGCAGGCGCGGAGGGAATCGAACCCCCAACCAACGGTTTTGGAGACCGCTACTCTACCAATTGAGCTACGCGCCTGTAATGTTGTTCTTTAGACGACACAGCCGAGGCCCGAAAAATGGGCCTCGGCAAGTCGACTTAAACACTCGGAGTGGCCTTATTCGGTGATCTCCGTGATACGACCGGCACCGATGGTGCGACCACCTTCACGGATGGCGAACTTCTGGGTCTTCTCCATGGCGATCGGCGAGATCAGCTCGATGTCGACGGTGATGTTGTCACCAGGCATGATCATCTCGACACCCTTCGGCAGATTGACGACACCAGTAACGTCGGTGGTGCGGAAGTAGAACTGGGGACGATAGCCGTTGAAGAACGGAGTGTGGCGGCCACCCTCGTCCTTCGAGAGGACGTAGATTTCGGCCTTGGCCTTTTTGTGCGGATTAATCGACTTCGGAGCGGCCAGAACCTGACCGCGCTCGATGCCATCCTTTTCAACGCCGCGCAGGAGGAGTCCGACGTTGTCGCCGGCCTGACCGCTATCGAGGAGCTTGCGGAACATTTCAATGCCGGTGACGACGGTCGTGACAGTGTCACGGAGACCGACGATCTCGACGGTTTCGTTGACCTTGACCACGCCGCGCTCGATACGGCCGGTAGCGACGGTGCCGCGACCAGTGATCGAGAACACGTCTTCGACGGACATCAGGAACGGCTTGTCCATCTCGCGGACCGGCTCCGGAATCTCGGTGTCGATCGCGTTCATGAGCTCGGAGATCGCCGCTTCGCCCTCGGGCTTGCCCTCAAGCGCAGCCGTGGCCGAACCACGGACAATCTTGGCGTTCTTACCGTCAAATTGATACTTGGTGAGCAGATCGCGGATTTCCTCTTCGACGAGGTCAAGGAGGTCTTTGTCGTCGATCAGGTCGACTTTGTTAAGGAACACCACGATCTTCGGCACGCCGACCTGGCGGGCCAGAAGGATGTGCTCGCGGGTCTGGGGCATCGGACCATCGGCCGCGGAAACGACGAGGATCGCGCCGTCCATCTGCGCGGCGCCCGTGATCATGTTCTTCACGAAATCCGCGTGGCCGGGGCAATCGACGTGGGCGTAGTGGCGCTTGTCGGACTCGTATTCCACGTGGGCGACGGAGATCGTGACGATCTTCGATGCGTCGCGCACCGTGCCACCCTTGGCGATATCGGCATACGACTTCATTTCGGCGAGGCCCTTGCGGGACTGGCACGCGAGGATGGACGTCGTGAGCGTGGTTTTGCCGTGGTCAACGTGGCCGATCGTGCCGACGTTCACGTGCGGTTTCTTGCGTTCGAATGTGCCTTTAGCCATGGGAGACGGATGTTTGGGTGATGATGAAATTTGACCTCGAGATTAACGTCGTAGAAGCCTGAACCGACGCGTTTTCCGGCAGATGGAGCCCAGAAGCGGATTCGAACCGCCGACCTCCCCCTTACCAAGGGGGTGCTCTACCAACTGAGCTATCTGGGCATAGCATTGGAGTGCCAAAAAACGAAAAGAGCCGGAGAACGTGCGACGCGGATTTGGCACCGTCAACAGCAAATTCGGGCGATGCTGCAAAATTCCCCGGAAATTATGGGCTGACGCGAATGCGATAGAAGCCCGGCGCGAGTTGTTCGCCGATCTGAACTGTCCGCGCGAGAAAGGTGCGGAAGAACACATCCACCTCGTCTACCCCCGAACGGACGCTCAGCGAGAGCGGCGCGATCAGACCGGCCGGTCCGATATTGGCCAGCAACTCCAACGGCTGCCACGGCTTATCGGTCGGCGGACGCCGCTCGGCCGGAATCGCCTGAGTAAGGATCACCACGCCATCGCGCAGACGCACCACTTCGATCATCGCCGCTCGTGACGGGACCGCCGGGAGGGTCGCTTGGGCACGACCGAGCCCGGCCAGAGACACCTCATCGCTTAGGCTGTGCAGGTAGTCCAACGGCGTGGCCCGCGCCACGCTTACCGCATTCAACGTTGCCAGTTCCGGCAGCGCGCGGTCGAAACGCCACGCCCGATCTCCGATTCCCAGCTTCGGAGCTTCGACGTCGAGAAACGTCCTTCCCGGCTCCCGTGCCGGAGCACGCCGGAGGATCGCATTCTTCTCCGTCGGTAGGAACATCGGTGCCAGATCGCGCAGCAACGTTTCTTCGTTGAGGATCGTCCGCGCCTCCGTCACCGCGCGCAACTCTACCGTGCGCGTGGGCTTCGCCGGCAACGGCGCGCCCCCAACGGGTGCCTTGAAAAGCACCAGCGCCCCCGCGACGAGCGCAGCGCCCACGGCCCCGGAAAGGATCCACGTTTTCTGTGACGAAGCCGATGCGGAATCCATATCGCCGCTTTAGGGCTTGGCGGCCGCGCCTCGCGGCTCGACGGACGCGACCTGCACTTCGAAGCCCGCCTGCACCGCCTCACTGGTTATCCTAGCCATCAGATCGAGGTCCACGTCCTGTTTCGCGACAACCAGCAGAACCGGTGGCTGGCGCGAAGCCTTGGCCTGCGCGACGAGCCAGGTGCGCAAGCCGACCAGATCGCGCAAGCCATCGCCCGCGAGGATCTGACGCTCGCCATGCACGGTAATGTGGTGCGTCGCGGTCCGAGCATTGGCCGTCGCCCCGACAATCTCCGGCAGCGCACTGAAACCGGGCGCGAGCACGAAACGCGAACCGAACAACGAGAAAAACAACGCGATCAGCCCGGCGTTGACGTAGAACACCCAGTCGAAAGTGCGCGGCGGTGGACGCAGCCGTGCGGCAAGATCAAGTGGGCGCGTGATCATGCCTTCGATTCCGCCTTGGCAGAGCGCGCCTCAGCGGCCGCCGCTCCAGCGCCGCGATACTCCGTCAGGAGATACTTCATGATTTCGTTCCCCGACCACTCGATATCACGCACGATCGCGCGCACCCGGCCGGAAAGAAAATGATGTGCCAGGTGCATCGGCACCGCGAGCATGAGGCTCCCTGCGGTTGCGATCAGCGCCTGCCACATGCCACCGGAAAGGGAACTCGCCAACGCATACGGCCCCCCGCGCTCGAATGCCATGAAGGTCGTGATCATCCCAAGGACCGTGCCGAGCAGTCCGACCAGCGGCGCGACCTGCGCGATCGCTGCAATCGCCCCCAAGCGTCGCTCCAGCACCGGCAATTCCACGACCGCGGCTTCCTGCACATGGAAACGCATCGCCTCGGGCGCGGCATCGGCATGCATCAGGGCCGATTTGGCAACGGCAGCGACCGGGCCCGGCGTCTCCTCGCACACCGTGAGCGCCTCCACGAGCCGGCGCTTCGCGAGGATGTTTTTCAAGCCCTCCACGAACGCCTTCGCGCGGATCTGGCTGCGGTGCAGAAACAGCGCGCGCTCCACACAAAGCACTGCGCCCAACACCGCGAGCAGCAGCAGCACCCACATGGTCGGACCGCCCTTGGCGAATAGACTCAGGTCAAAACCGGACATGCGCGCTACGTTGGTTCAACGGCCCGCCGTCCGGCGAGCGCGGAAAATGAACGTCCTTGGCATCACTCCCCCGCTCCCAGCCGCCGCAGCGCGTCCTTCGCGATGTTCTCCGCGCTGCCCAGCTTCGTCTCGATGATCAACGCATACGCCCGCCGCGCCTCGCTCAACCGCTGCTGCTCCTCGTGCAGTTTTCCGAGATCGAAGAGCGTCCGCGCCAGCCAGTAGCGCGGCAGCTCCCCCACCCCGCCGTTGGCAGGCGCCTTGAGCAGGAACTCGGTGACCACATCTTTCCACCAGACGTCGGCCGCCCGCGCCTGCTGGCCCCGCCGCGCCAAAAGCACGCCAAGCTTGTAGCCCGCCTCGACCCGCACTTCCACCGGTGCGTCCACCCGATCCCGCAGCTGTTCGTAGATCTGCTGCGCGGTGTCCGCGTGCGACGGATCGGTCGACGCCTGCGCGCTGTGGCAATCCGCGAGCTTCAGCTGCGCGACCACCACATCGGGCCGCTGCGCGTATCCATTCGTCAGATATTCATAGGCGCGCTGCGCCGCGGGAAAATCACTGCGGATCCGGAACACATCGCCCTGCTTCAGGCGCGCCGCGAAGATCAGTTCCGTCTCTTTCGCCGCCGACTCGAGATTCACCAACTGCTCCAGCCGCCGGTTTGCCTCCTCCAGATCCTTCTCCTGCCCGAGCCGCTCGGACAACAGCGCCAGCTGGAACAACGCATAGGGCAGGTTCGGATCCTTCGCGTAAGCGGGATTGTCGATCAGGCTGGTGAGCCGCTGCTGCGCCTGCGGGATCTTCTCCTGCTGGGCGAAGTAGTCCGACTCGATCAGATACGACTGCACCGCGGCATCCGACTTGGGAAACTCGTCGCGCAGCCGCTTGAGCGTGGCGAGCGCCGCCTCCTCGCGCTTGAGGTTCAGCTCCGCCTGCGCCTGCAGCAGCACCGAGGTGCTCACAATCTCCCCCCGCAACGCCGGCTCGATCTCCCCCGGCGCGCGCAACAACTCCGCCGCGTGCGCCAGCACCGCCTCGTAGCGTCCGCTGTCGAAGGCCAACTTTGCGTGCAGCCACGCCATGCGGGCGCGCAACTCCGGCCGCAGCCCCGCCCCGGCCCCTTCCGCTCCCTGCAGGCCGAGCAGCCGCCCGACACGCGCATACGCGTCCTCGATCCGGCCCTGCAGCTGCAGACTGCGCGCGAGACTCCACTCCGCCTGCCAACGGTCATCGACGCGGAACTCCGGGTTCAGCTCCGACTCGTCGAGCACGGCCAGCGCCGCCGCGGATCCCGCACGGATCTCCGCCAGCACGCGCTGGAAAATCAGCGCGCTGACCCGCTCCGGCGAGAGCCCCGGCGGCCGCTCGCGCAACACCGCGGCATACGCGTCGGCGGCATCGCGATACTCCCCGAGCCGAAACCAAGCCTCCGCCTCCAGCAGACCGAACTCGCCCCGCGCCGCGCCCTGCGTCGCCGCCGCACCCGCCGCCGACAGTTCGTCGCGCGCGCTGCGGGCATTGGAAGCCGCCCGCCGGTAGCGCTGCTGCTCCCACGCCGATTGCGCCAGCAGGCCGAAGGCATGCACCCGCAACGTGGAACCGGGATATTCCTTCAACAGCTGGTCCGCGTGCGCCTCCGCCCCCGCGTAATCGCGCTCCGTCAACGCCAGCTTCGCCCGGAAATACAGCAGGCTCTCGCGCAACGGATGCGGCGGCGTCGCGCCGAGCCAGCGCGACAGCTCCGTGCGGAAATGCCCGCGCTCGGGTTCGCTTTCCGAAGCATCCGCGAGCAACTGCAGCGCCTGCCGCTGCCGCTGGACCTTCGTGCCGGCGGCGGCGAGTTGCGTCAGCGCGTTGCGCCCGGCGCCGTTGCGCGTGCGGTCGCCGAGCACGCCGATCATGAAGCGGAACTCGTCGCGCCATGCCCGCTCCTGCGCCGGCATGCCGAGCAGCACATTCTGCTGGAGAAACGTCACCGCCTCGCCGCGGCGGTTCAGCAGCGCAAGCATCACGGCATACTGGCGAGCGGACTCGTAGCCCCACTCCCGTCCCTGCGCCTGGTCGAAAAGCCGTTTCGCCTGATCCAACGCCTCGCGCGTCGGCGTGCCCGACTGCCGCACGCGCACCCGCTCCGCGGCGAGTTGGAATCGGGCGCGCGCCAGCTCCGTCGGCGCCCCTTTTTCCGCGAGCACGTAATACTCATTCGCCCGCTGCTCGTTCTTCGTGTCGCGCGGCGTCGCGGTGTCGTGGAGCGCGCCGGTGAAAAAGTGATACCACGGCCGGTCCGCGTCGGACACCTCGTCGGCCTTGATCGCGTCCCACTGCGCCTGCGCCGCGTCGCGTTTGCGCAGCTGCAACGCCGCCAGTCCCGCCCGCAGCCGCCACGCCGCGCTCGGCGGCTCCGCAAGCGGAGCCAGCAACCGGTCCGCCTCCGCCGCCTCGTCGGCATCGAGCAGCACCGTCGCCAGCGCCAGCGTTACCGTCCGGCGGTCTGCGCCCGGCGTGTCCAGCAGCCGCCGATACAGATTCGCCGCCGTCGACAGGAACCCGAGGTCGTGCGCCCGGCTCGCCGCGCCCATCGTCACTGCCGTCTCCGCGGGCGAGACCGACGCCGGCGCCGGCGCAAAGGGCGTGGGTGGGTTGAGCGGACCGCTGCCGGTCTGCGCCGCCGCCACGCTCCCCAGCAAAAGGGACAGCCCCGCCATGCGCACCCGCCGATACTTGCTTCTCGCCCACATCACAGCGCCGCACCTTGCCGCCGCGCCCGAAACAATCAACCGCGTTGTCGCGACTTCACTCTCGCGCCGACCGTCGCCGCACGCATTGTCGCGCCGTCAGTCCCAACCAAACCATCCCCATGTCCGTTGCCTTGATCTTACTCGGAGTCGTGGCCCTCGTCGTTGTCGCGGTGGGCCTCTGGGCCGTCGGCATCTACAACTCGCTCGTCGGCCTCCGCAACCGGTTCAAAAACGCCTTCGCCCAGATCGATGTGCAGCTGAAACGCCGCTACGATCTCATCCCCAATCTCGTCGAGACCGCCAAGGGCTACCTCAAACACGAGCGCGAGACCCTCGAGGCCGTGATCAAGGCCCGCAACATCGCCCTCGCCGCCTCGCAGTCCGCCGCCGCCAACCCGGCCGACGCCGCCGCCATGCGCAACCTCGCCGGCGCCGAGGTCGGCCTCGCCGGCGCCCTGTCGCGCCTCATGGTCGTCTCCGAGCAGTATCCGGACCTCAAGGCCAACCAGAACATGATGCAGCTCACCGAGGAACTCACCTCGACCGAGAACAAAATCGCCTTCGCCCGGCAGGCCTACAACGACAGCGTCATGACCTACAACACCGCCCGCGAAACCTTCCCCGCCGTGCTGATCGCCGGCGCCCTCGGTTTCCACCCGGGCGAGCTTTTCAAGATCGACGACCCCACCGAGCGCAACGCGCCCAAAGTCAGCTTCGCCTGAACCCGCCTGCCGCGGCCGGCGACTCCGCTCCCCGCGGCCCCCGCGCGGAGCGCGTCTCCCGAGCCGGAGCGGCCGCCCGGCGCCGACGTTTGCCCGCCCCATGGATTTCTTCGCCGCCCAGGCGCTCGCGAAAAAACGCACCGCCCGCCTCGTCCTCCTGTTTGTCCTCGCCGTCGCCGGCACCATCCTCGCCCTCTACGCCGCGATCGTCCTGATCTTCGGCAACACCGGCGAAGGCTTCTCGGTCGATTTCGGCGACGCCCCCGGCTGGTGGCAGCCGCGCCTCCTTGTCGTCGTCGCGTCGGTCACCCTCTGCGTCGTCACCTTCGCCTCCGTGCTCAAGTGGCTCCAGTTCTCCCGCGGCGGCAGCGCGGTCGCGGAAGAGCTCGGCGGCCGCCGCGTCGACCCGCGCACCTCCGATTTCAACGAGCGGCGCCTGCTCAACGTCGTCGAGGAGATGGCCATCGCCTCCGGCACGCCCGTCCCCGCCGTCTACGTGCTCGACGACGAACCCGGGCTCAACGCCTTCGCCGCCGGGCTCACCACCAGCGATGCCGTCGTCGCCGTCACGCGCGGCACCCTCGAGAAACTGAATCGCGACGAGCTCCAGGGCGTCGTCGGTCACGAGTTCAGCCACATCCTCAACGGCGACATGCGGCTCAACGTCCGCATCAGCGCCCTCCTCTTCGGCATCCTCGTGCTCGGCCTCCTCGGCCGCGGCCTCCTGCAATCGCTGCGCCACGTGCGCCCCGCCCGCTCGCGCAACGAGAAGAACAGCGGCGGCCTCGTCGCCGGCCTCATGCTGCTCGGCCTCGCCCTCCTCGTCATCGGCTACGTCGGCTGGTTCTTCGGCCGGCTCATCCAGGCCGCCGTGTCGCGGCAGCGCGAATACCTCGCCGACGCCGCCGCGGTGCAGTTCACGCGCAACCCCGGCGGTATCGCCGGCGCGCTCAAAAAGATCGGCGGCTACGCCATCGGCTCCTCCCTGCACTCCGCGAAGAGCGCCGAGATCGGCCACTTCTTTTTCGCCCAGGGCTTCCGCTCCATGTTCGGCGGCCTCTGGGCCACGCACCCGCCGCTCGTGGAGCGCATCCGCGCGATCGAACCCGGTTTCGACGGCCGCTTTTTCGCGCCGCCCGAGGTCGTCGACGTGGAGTTGAAGTCCTTCATCGAGGCCGGCTTCGCCGGTCCGCAGCGCGCGGGCAGTGTCCGCGCCACCGCCGCGCCCATCGCCCCACCGCCGATCCTGCAGCCCGCTGCCGCCGTCGCCGCCATGGCCGCCGTCGGCACGCTCACCCCCGATCAGATCGACAACGCCCAGGCGCTGCTCGCGAACGTGCCCCCCGATCTGCGTGAAGCCGCCCGCGACCCCAACACCGCGCCCGCCGTCCTCTACGTGCTCCTGCTTTCCGAGCAGGCAGACGTCCGCCGGCAGCAAAGCCAGATCGTCGCCGACCGCGCCGGCGCCGAGGCGGCGGCCGCCGTCGCGCGGCTGCATGCCTCCGCCGATGCCCTCGCCGAGGCGCAGCGCCTCCCCGTGCTCCAGCTCGCCCTGCCCGCGATCCGTCAGCTGGCGCCGGCCGCGCTCGACGCCTTCCTGCACACGCTCGACGAGCTCGTGCACGCCGACACCCAGGTCTCCGCCTTCGAGTTCGCGCTGCAGAAACTGGTGAGCCGCACGCTCCAGCTCGGCCGCACGCCCCACGCCGCGGTCGCCCAGTATCATTCGCTGCACGCGGTCGCCGACGACATCTCCGTCGTCCTCTCCGCCCTCGCCCACGCCGCCACGGCGACGCCCGCGCTGGCCCCGACCGCGTTTCAAGCCGGCGCCCTGCACCTGCGGCTGATCGAAGGCCGCCTGCGCTTCCTCGCCGGCGAAAGCGCCGACCTCGCCCGCCTCGACGGCGCCCTCGACAAGCTCGCGCTCGCCAGCCTGCCCATCAAGGAGCGCGTGCTCCGCGCCGCCGCCGAAGTCGTGGGCGCCGATGGCCGCCTCCTGATCACCGAAGCCGAGCTGCTCCGCGCCATCGCCGCCGCGCTCGATTGCCCGATGCCGCCGATCCTCGGCCGGCAGGTGGCCGAGGTCGCTTAATTCCAGCCGCCACCCAGCGCGCGGATCAGCCGCACCGTGCCCGCGTGGCGCGCTCCCGCAATCTCCACCTGCGCCCGCTCGATCTGCAGCGCCGTCCGCTGCGCCTCGATCACTTCGAGATACGTCGCAAAGCCCCGCGCGTGCCGCAGCGTCGCGAGCTCCAGCACCGTCGCCGCCGCGCCCGCCGCCCGCGCCAACGCCTCCGCCTGCGCCGCGTTCTCGCGCAGCTCCACCAGCGCGTCCTCCACTTCGCGGAAGGCCGCGAGACCGCGCTGCCGATACTCGGCCGTCGCCGCCGCAAGCCGCGCCTGCGCCGTCGCCACGCCGGCCGGCACGCGCCCGCCGTCCAGCAGCGGCACGCTCACGCTCGGCCCGAGCTGCCAGAACTGGCTCGGCCGGCCCAGCAGGCTGCCCAGGTCCGCGCTCTCGAAACCCGCACTGCCCGTCAGCCGGATCGTCGGGAAACGTGCCGCCTCCGCCACGCCGATCTCCGCCGTGCGCGCCCGCAGCAGCGCCTCGCTCGCCGCCAGGTCCGGCCGGCGCCGCAGCAGCTCGCTCGGCAAGCCCGCGGGCACCGCCGGCGGGGACCGGAGCACGCCGGCGCCCTCGGGCAAAGCGGCAAAATCCGCGGGCGCCTTGCCCACCAGCGCCGCGAGCGCGTTCACCAGTTGTTCGCGCCGCCGGCGCACGTCCGCGATGTCGGCCTCGAGCGTCGCGACTTCGACGCGGGCGCGATTCAGATCGAGCTCCGGCGCCAGCCCCGCCTCGAAGCGCACCCGCAGCAGCTCCACCGCCTCGCGCCGCGCGGCGAGCGTGCGCCCGAGCACCGCCGCCACCGCGTCGAGCGTCCGCACGCCGAGATAGGCCTGCGTGACCTCCGCCGTCAGCACGAGCCGGACCGCCTGCCGGTCGGCCTCGCTCGCGTCGATCTGCGCCGCCGCACCCTCGACCGAGCGCTTCACGCGACCCCAAAGATCGAGCTCATAGCCCGCATCGGCCGCCGCGCGATAAGCGTCTCCGCGTTCCCGATACGTCACCGGCCGGCCCGGCAGCGGCAGCACCCGCTCGGCCGATTCGCCCACGAGCCGTGCGGAGCCGCCGGCGCTGGCGAGCAGCTGCGTGTCCGCCCGCACGCCGCCCAGCCGCGCCCGCGCCTCGTCCACCCGCGCCACTGCCGCCGCGAGCGAGGGACTGCCCGCGATCGCCTCGCGCACCACCTGCTCCAGCGCCGGGTCGTCGAAAACGCGCCACCATTCGCCCGCCCCGACGGACACCGCCGGCGGCAGGTTCGCCGCCGCAGCAGCCGCCACGGCCGCGTGCTTGAAGGCGGCCGGCGCCGCCGCCTCCGGCCGCCGGTAGTCCGGCCCGACGGTCCGGCAACCCGGCACCAGCGCCACCACGGGAACGATCCAGCCTAAGGCACGCGCGCGCATCGGCTCACTCCTCGATGTAGAGATCCATCTGCTGGCCGACGTAGACCGGCCGCTGCGGCGTGTTGGCGAACTTGTAGATCACCTGGAGCACGCGCGTATCCACCCGCTCGATGCTCGAGCCGGTGAGCGAACGCTTCGGCACGACAAACGGCTCGATCCGCACGAACTCCAGCGCCACCGGATCCGCGCCCGCACCCTTGATGTAGCCGACCGCCTTCGCGCCCGCCCGCACACGCGGCGCGAGCTGCTCGTCGACATCCGCGCGCACCTGCACCTCGTCGATCGCGCCGAGCACGACCGGCGGCACCGGCGCGGCGGGCGCCGCGTATTCCCCCACCCGCACGTTGACCTGCAGGATCGTCGCCGCGATCGGCGCGCGCACCACCAGCCGCGCGAGCAACGCCTCCGTCTGCGCCGCCGCCGCCTTCGCCGCGTCGAGCTGCGCCGCCGCCACCGCGACATCGCTGCGCCGCGTCTTGATCTCCTCCGCCGTCACGGCGCGCGCATCGCCCACTGCCTCCAGCCGCGCGAGCTGTTCACGGATGCGCCCGAGCGTCGCCTCGGCCACGGCGATCTGCGCCCGCTGCGTGCCGAGCTGGGCACGCAGGTCGCGGTCGTCCAGCTGCAGCACCGGCTGCCCGACCTCCACGCGGTCCCAGACCTTCACGTGCACCGCGGCCACGAGGCCCGGTTGCGGCACGCCGAGCGCGGTGTTTTCCCGGATCGATTCGATGAGCCCCGACGCCCCGATGCCGCGCGCAAACGGCTTCGACGGCGGCGGCACCGGCGGCGGCGGCACCGGTTCGAGCAGCGCGCCGCGCAGCTGCAGGACGAGGCTGACCGCCCCCACCACACCGAAGCACGCGAGCCAGAAGGAGAGTTTGCGGAAGAGGATCATGGAGACGGGAGAAAAGGGTGGCGCGACTCAGAAACCGTGGTGCGCGGCGGCGATTTCCGCCGGCGTGTTGAGGACGCGCAGTATCCGCCCGTCCTCCATCTCCGCCATGCGATCGGCGTAGCGGTAGACGCGCGGATCGTGCGTCACCACGACGACCGTGCGGCCGTGGTCACGGGCGATCTCGCTGAGCAGCTGCATGACGCGCTGGCCGTTTTCGCTGTCGAGGGCCGAGGTGGGCTCGTCGCATACCAGCAGGGCCGGATCGTGCACGAGGGCGCGCGCGATCGCCACGCGCTGCTGCTGTCCGCCGGAGAGTTTGCCCGGGCGCTCCCGCACCTTCTCGGGCAGCCCCACCTGGGCGAGAATCGCACTCGCCCGCCGCTCGGCCTCCGCGGTGCCGAGGCCCTGGATGAGCAGCGGCACGGAGACGTTTTCCGCCACGCTCAGCGTCGGGATCAGATTGAACTGCTGGAAGATGAACCCGAGGTGCTTCGCCCGGAAACGCGTGCGCGCCGCCTCGCTCATCGTGTGCAGCGGATGGCCGAGCACGTTCACTTCGCCCGCATCGGCGTGCAGCGTGCCGGCGAGGATGGAGAGCAGCGTGGTTTTGCCGCAGCCGGAGGGCCCGACCAGCATGATGAGTTCGCCCAGCCGCGCGTCGAAATGCGTCTGCTTCAGCACGCGCGTGAGCGACTCGCCGGCCCCGAAGCTCTTGTCGATGCCGCGCAGCCGGAGCGCGATGCCCTCGGGCAGGGCCTCGGGTTGTTCACGCCGTTTCATCAGCTGCGAAACACGATCGCGGGATCGAGCCGCACGATCCGGAGGATGCCGAGCAACGCCGAAAACACGCAGATGCACAGCACCGCCACCAGCACCGCCGCCGGGATCTGCCAGAGCATGAGGAAGGGCACCTTGCCGATTTTCAGCGCGCCGCGCCCGAGCAGCGTCACCACGCCGAGTCCGATGCCGTAGCCGATCAGCCCGACGGCAAGCGATTGCAGCACCAGCATGCCGCAGAGGCGCGGCGTGCTCGTGCCCATCGCCCGCAGCGCGCCGAGGTGGCGCGTGTTTTCCAACACGAACGAATAGAAGGTCTGCCCCGAAATCGCCACGCCGACGAGGAAGCCGAGCAGCACCAGCACGCCCACGTTGATCGGGATGCCGGTGTTGGCGACATACCACCAGATCGTGGACCACGTGAATTCGCTCTCGGTAAACGCCCGCAGGCCCGTCTCCGCCGCGATCCGCTGCGAGAGCACCGCGGGCGTCACGCCCGGCAGCGGCGCGGCAAGGATGAAACTCAGCGTCTTCCGCTGCAGCGGCGCATACTGCACTGCCCGATCGTAGGTCGTGAACACATACGGCCCGCCCGTAAACGACCGCACCGCCCGGCAGATGCCGACGACGCGCGCCTCCCGGTCGTTCATCTCGAAGACATCGCCGACCCGCATCGGCCGGCCCAGCGCCGCCCCGAGCCGCTCCACCGCGTAATCATCGATGATCACCGTGTTGGGCAGCCGCAGATCCTCGAGCGACCCCGCGATCATGTTCACCGGCGCCCCCGCCATCGTCGTCGCATCGATGCCGATCAAGGTCACCAGCTTCGACGACCCGTCGAGAAACTTGGCCTGCATGAGGCCCTGAAACAGCGGCGCCGCCCACGCCACCCCCTCCACCGAGCGCACGCGGTTTACATCCACATCGCGCAGCGGCTTCGTGTCGCCGATCTGCTCCACCTTGGCGTCGGCCACCCAGATCTCGCTGCGGACGTTGCGGAGGGTCGACGACGTCCACGACATCAACCCGGCAAACAGCGACGCCCCCTGCGCCATCAGGATCGTCGCAAACGTGATCCCGCTGATCAGCATCAGATATTTGGCGTGGTCGCCAAAGAGCATCTTGAGGGCGAGGCGGAACATGGCGGCAGGATCGGGGCGCGGATGGAGGTTACTCGGCGGGGCCGGGCAGCGGGGCCGGTCCGTTCATTCCCGCCACGGCAAAGTCGATCAGGTGCTGCACCATCGCTTCCTGATCGCCCGTCCGGCAGAGGCCGGAGGAGAGCTGCTCGATCGTGAAGTGATGCGACGCGCAATGCAGCGTCGCCCCGATCACAAAGTGCATGCGCCAGAACAGCGTCCGCGCCGGCAGGTGCGGCGATGTCCGCCGCAGCACCTCGCTGTAGCGCGTCACCAGCGCCCGGAACTGCGTCTCGATCACCGCCCGCATGAACGGCGGCGGCGCCCCGACATTCCGCGCCAGCAACGGCAGAAAACTCGGCGCACGCTCCGCCATCTCGAACACCGGTCGCACAAAGCTCGCAAACACCTCGTGCAGCGACAGCTCCCGGCCTTCCGTCCGCGCCCGCAATTCCGCCGCATCGAGCAGCTCCGTGCGCCGCGCGTTGATCGGCACGATCCGGCGGACAAACACCTGCGCGTAAAGCTCCTCCTTGGTCCCGAAATGATAGTTCACCGCCGCCACATTCACACCGGCCGCCTGCGTGATCTGCCGCATCGAACTGCCGTCAAAACCCGCCCGCGCAAACAGCCGCTCCGCCGCATCGAGGATGCGCTCGCGGGTCTCGCCAACCGGGTCCTGCACAGCCGCCTGCATGTTTCAAACACACGTTTGAAACGAGTGTTTTATCGGCACAAGGCGAATCGTCTTACCCGCCTCGCCGAGCGTCCACGCCTCCGCACCAGCCCGACGCTTACCCTTTCCGCGGCGCGAGAATCGCCTCGGCCTTCGACGCATCGAAGGCGTTATCCCACTTCGCCACGACGAGCGTCGCGACCGTGTTGCCGATGAAATTGGTGATCGCCCGCGCCTCCGACATGAAGCGGTCGACCCCGAGGATCAGCGCCATGCCCGCGACCGGCACTTTCCCGGTCGCCGCCAGCGTGGCCGCCAGCACGATGAACCCGCTGCCCGTGATTCCCGCGGCGCCTTTCGAGGTCAGCAGCAGCACCGCCAGCAGCCCAAGTTGGTCGCCGAGACTCATGGCCGTGTTGGTCGCCTGCGCCACGAACAGCGCGGCCATCGTCAGGTAGATGCACGTGCCATCCAGATTGAAGGAGTAGCCCGACGGCACGACGATGCCGACCACCGGCCGCGAGCACCCGATCTTCTCCATCTTGTCCATGAGCCCGGGCAGCGCCGACTCCGACGACGAGGTGCCCAGCACGAGCAGCAGTTCCTCGCGGATGTATTTGATCACCCGCCACAGGCTGAAGCCCGCGAGCCGCGTGATCCCGCCCAGCACGACGACGATGAAGATCAGGCACGTCAGGTAAACGCACGCCAGCAGGAAGCCGAGCTGCGCGAGTTTGCCCACGCCGTATTCGCCGATCGTAAACGCCATCGCGCCACCCGCCGCGATCGGCGCCGCCTTCGTGACGATCGTCACGATGCCGAAAAACACCCGCGCCACCTCGTGCAGCAGGTTCAACACCGGCCGGCCGTGCTCACCCATACGCCCAAGCGCGAGACCGAAGAGGATCGCGAGAAACAACACCTGCAGGATCTCCCCTTCGGCAAACGCGCTCACAAACGTCTTCGGGATGATGTGGAGCAGGAAATCCACCGTGCTCATGCTGCCGGCCGCGTTCGTGTATTTCGCGACGCCCTTGGCGTCCAACGTCGCCGGGTCGGCATTGAAGCCGTCGCCCGGCCGGAAGACGTTGGCCACCACCAGTCCGATCACCAGCGCCAGCGTCGTCACGATCTCGAAATAGATCAGCGCCTTGCCGCCCACGCGCCCGATCTTCTTCAGGTCTCCCATGCCGGCGAGGCCGACCACGACGGTCGAGAAGATGATCGGCCCGATGAGCATCTTCACCGCGCTCACAAACGCATCGCCGAGCGGCTTCAACTCCACTCCCCACTTGGGCTTCAGGTAGCCGAGGAGTCCGCCCACCACGATGCCGATCAGCACCTGGATATAGAGGGATCCCAGCCACGACGTCTTCTTTTGCTCCGCGGGGTTTTCGGCGGCAGAATGCATGCGGCGCGACGCTGGTGAGCGTCCCAACGTGCGTCAAAGCCTGTTCGTCAAAGCTGTTGCGCACGCCCGCAATTCTCCTTTCGGTTACGTAGGAATCCTGCCGTGTTTTCAGCCTCGTGCTGAAACCGGCCGTGCCCCCCGGCGTCTTCGACCCCAGCATCCCACCCGCGTCAGTTCCCCACCTCCGTTTTCCCATGGCTTCGTCCCCCGCCCCCCACGGTCATTCTGCGTCCTCGTTGTCCGACGAGTTTCCCTGCTGCGGCGTCTCGACCAATCTCGAGGACTACTTCCTCACACGGCGGCAGTTCCTGAGCCGCGTCGGCATGGGCGTCGGCGCCCTCTCGCTCGCCGGCATTCTCGACCCGCAGCACCTCGTCGCCGCCGGCGCCCAGAAGAAAGCCGCCTCCGCACCGGGCCCGCTCACCCCGCGCCCCTCGCACTTCCCCGGCAAGGCCAAAGCCGTCATCCACATCTTCGCCTCCGGCGCGCCGTCGCACCTCGACACCTGGGACCCCAAGCCCTCGCTGCAACGCATGGACGGCAAGAGCATCACCGGCGGCGAGATCGCCCTCGGCTCGCCCTTCAAGTTCCAGAAACACGGCCAGTGCGGCCTCGAGGTCAGCGAGCTCTTCGCCAAGACCGCCGCCCACGCCGATGACCTCGCCGTCGTCCGCTCGATGTGGACCGACATCCCGGCCCACGAAGTCGCGACCGTGTTCATGAACACCGGCTCGCTCCGGATCGCCAAGCCCAGCATGGGCTCCTGGCTCGTCTACGGCCTCGGCACCGAGAACCAGAATCTCCCCGGCTTCATCGCCCTCCGCGGCGGCGGCCTGCCCAACGGCGGCGCGATGAACTACGGCTCCGCCTTCCTCCCCGGCGTCTACCAGGGCACCAGCATCAACACGCAGGCGCCCAGCGTGCCGACGATGATCCAGAATATCCGGAACATCTACGTGAACAAAACCGAGCAGCGCCGGCAGCTCGACTTCGTCCACCAGCTCAACGAACTCCACGCCCAGAATCTCCAGCGCGACGCCGCCCTCGAGACCCGCCTCGAAAGCTACGAGATCGCCTTCCGCATGCAGGCCGAGGCAATGGATGCCTTCGACATCAACAAGGAGTCCGCCGACACCCGCGCCGCCTACGGCACCAGCGAACAGGGCAAACAACTCCTCATCGCCCGCCGCCTCGTCGAGCGCGGCGTCCGCATGGTGCAGGTCTGGCACAACGGCTGGGACCACCACAACCAGCTCCAGCAGCGCCTCACCCAGAAAGCCGGCGAAATCGACCAGCCCCTCGCCGCTCTCATCCACGACCTCAAGCAGCGCGGCCTCTTCGACTCCACCCTCGTCATCTGGGGCGGTGAGTTCGGCCGCAAACCCACCCGCGACCGCGGCGGCGCCGACGACCCCGGCCGCGATCACAACGCCCGCGCCTTCTCCGTCGTCATGGCCGGCGGCGGCGTAAAGGGCGGCACCGTCCACGGCGCGACCGACGAATTCGGCGCCGCCGCCGTGCAGGACAAGGTCCACGTCCACGACCTCCACGCCACGATCCTCCACTGCATGGGCCTCGACCACACGAAGCTCACCTATCGCTTCAACGGCCGCGATTTCCGCCTCACCGATGTCGCCGGCAACGTGGTGAAACCCCTGCTCGCCTGATCCCCATGCCCCGCCCGCTCTCCTCGCTCGCGACGCTCGCCGTCGCCGCGTTTGCCCTCGCCGCCCGGCTCCCCGCGGCGGACATGCCGGCCAACCACCCGCCGGTAAACAAGATCTCGGCTGCCGACCTCCAGTTCTTCGAGGCCAAGGTCCGCCCCGTCCTCGAGAAGAGCTGCTACAACTGCCACAGCAAATCCGGCGACAAAGTCCGCGGCGGCCTCCTCCTCGACTCCCGCGAAGCCGTCCTCCACGGCGGCAACACCGGCCCCGCCATCGTCCCCGGCAAGCCCGACGAGTCCCTCCTCATCCAGGCCATCCGCTACAAGGACGAGGATCTGCAGATGCCGCCCAAGGGCGAGAAGCTCTCCGATCGCGAAATCGCCGATCTCACCGAATGGGTCCGCCGCGGCGCACCCGATCCGCGCCTCGCCGCCCCGGTCGGCGTCGCCGGCAAAAGCTACGGCGGCGTCGGCAAACAACACTGGGCGTTTCAGCCCGTGAAGACGCCCGCCGTCCCCGCCGTGCAGAACGCCGCCTGGGTCAAAAACCCCGTCGACAACTTCGTCCTCGCGAAGCTCGAGGCCAGCGGCATGCAACCCAACTCGCCCGCGGACAAGGCCACCCTCATCCGCCGCATCTACTTCGACCTCGTCGGCCTGCCGCCCACCGTCCAGGACGTCCGCAATTTCCTCAACGACACCTCGCCCGACGCCTTCGCCAAGGTCGTCGACCGCCTCCTCGCCTCGCCCCAATACGGCGAACACTGGGCGCGCTACTGGCTCGATGTCGCCCGCTACTCCGACACCAAGGGCGACGCTCCCCGCCAGGACGACAACCGCTACCCGCACGCCTGGACCTACCGCGACTGGGTGATCGAGGCCTTCAACGCCGACCTGCCCTACGACAAGTTCATCCTCGCCCAGCTCGCCGGCGACCACCTCCAGGCCCGCATCGACAAGGCCACGCAGGACAAGACCAAGAAACTCCCGGAGACGCGCTCGTTCCTCCCCGCCCTCGGCTTCCTCACGCTCGGCAACCAGTTCAACGGCCGGCGCGACGACATCGTCGGCGACCAGATCGACGTCACCACCAAAGCCTTCCTCGGCCTCACCGTCACCTGCGCCCGCTGCCACGACCACAAGTTCGACCCCGTATCCACGAAAGACTACTACTCGCTCTACGGCGTCTTCGCCAATTCCGAGCAGCCCGCCGAACTTCCCACGATCCAGACCAAGATCCCGCAGTCGCAGGACTTCCTCGATTACCTCGCCAAATCCGCCGAGCTCCAGAAGCGCGAGAAATTCCTCAAGGAACAGCAGGAAGCCTACCGGCAATCCCGCGGCGGCAAGGCCAAGAAGGGCCAGCCCACCGTCGCCCTCCAGATCACGCCCGACAAGAACCGCACCGTCCCGCAGACGCTCCAGCGCATGACGCGCGAGCTCTACCGCGACATCGCCAACCTCGAGACCACGCACCCGGGCGCCCCCGCCCGCGCCAACGCCCTCTACGACGTCCACGTCGCCCGCCCCGGCCAGCGCTCCCGCGATTATCCCGTCCTCATCCGCGGCGAGACCACCAACCGGGGTGAGATCGTGCCCCGCCGTTTCCTCGAGATTCTCTCCGCCGATCCGAAGAAACGCCCCGAGTGGAAAAACGGCTCCGGCCGCTGGGAACTCGCGCTGGCCATCGCCGACCCGAAAAACCCGCTCACCGCCCGCGTCTTCGTCAACCGCATGTGGCAGCAGCACTGGGGCGCCGGCTTCGTCGACACCCCCGACGATCTCGGCAATATGTCCTCCCCGCCCACGCATCCCGAGCTCCTCGACTGGCTCGCCAGCGATTTCGTGGAGAACAAGTGGTCGATCAAACAGCTCCACCGCACGATCGTCCTCAGCGCCGCCTACCAGCAGAGCACGCAGAACAATCCCGCCTACGCCGAGAAGGATCCCAACAACAAGCTGCTCTGGCGCGCCAATCTCCGCCGCCTCGACTTCGAGGAACTCCACGACGCCCTGCTCGCCATCACCGGCGAACTCGACCTCACCCGCGGCGGCAAACCCGTCGCGATCAGCAGCCAGGACTTCGCCAAGCGCCGCTCGATCTACACCCTGATCGATCGCACCAACCCGCCCGAACTGCTCACCCAGTTCGACTTCCCCAATCCCGACGTCCCGTCCGGCCGCCGCTACGAGACGCTCGTCCCGCAGCAGGCCCTGTTTCTCATGAACAGCCCCATGGTCGTCGAAACCGCCCGCAAGCTCGTCGAGCACCGCGGCTTCGCCGACCTCAAGACCGACGAGGACCGCGTCACCCTGCTCTACCTCGCCATCTTCCAACGCATGCCCACGAAGCAGGAGATCGCCCTCGGCCTCCGCTACGTGAAGGCCACGCCCGGCGGCTCGGACGTGCCCCAGGCCTCCGACACCGTCGCCGCCAACACCCCCGCCCGCGAACGCGTGATGGCCAAGAAAGTCGCCCCCAAGCAACAGGGCCGCTTCAACACCGTCGTCGGCGGCATCACCGAATCCAAGGCCCCGCTCGATGCGTGGACCAAGCTCGCCCACGCCCTCTTCCAGTCCAACGAGGCGATGTTCTACAACTGATCCGCGTCCCGCTTTCTGTCCGCACGCCAATCATCCAGGCAGGCCTTTACCGGCCTGCCTGGTTTCATTTTCGGCCACCGGCAACGCAGCCAGTCCACCGGCAAGATCTGCCATGCGATGTTGATCCCGCAGGTCCGCCTCCGCCCCGGATGAGCCGAAGCGAGGTCTGCTGGCTTCACCCCAACTCCCTCGCGCCGCGGTCCGACGAGGATCCGCGCCGCACCCCCACTCCGGCTTTGCCAGCCGCCCGCCGGACCGTTTCCTCCCTCGCGATGCCTCCCACCCCGGCTCCCCGCCGCATCGCGTTTCCGCTCGTCGCGCTTCTCCTCGCCGCGGCCGCCTCCGCCGCCGAACGCCTCAGCTTCAACCGCGACGTCCGCCCGATCCTCTCGGAAAATTGCTTCCAATGCCACGGCCCCGACGCCGCCCACCGCGAGGCCGAACTGCGCCTCGATGACCGCGCCGCCGCCCTCGCCGCGCTCGCGTTTGTCCCCGGCCGCCCCGACGAGAGCGAACTTGTCCGCCGCGTGTTCAGCACCGACGCCACCGAGCAGATGCCGCCGCCCGAGTCGCACCGCACCCTCACCGCCGCCCAGAAGGATACGCTGCGCCGCTGGGTCCTCGAGGGCGCCGAGTATCAGCCGCACTGGGCCTTCCTCGCGCCCACCCGTCCCGCCGTCCCGGCCGTTCCGGCCACCGCCCATCCGATCGATGCCTTTGTCCGCTCCCGGCTCGCCGCCGAGCAACTTCCGCCCGCCGCCGAGGCCGACCGCCGCACGCTCATCCGGCGCCTGAGCCTCGACCTCACCGGCTTGCCGCCGCGCCCGGAAGACGTCGACGCCTTCGCCGCCTCCCGCGATCCGCAGGCCTACGAAAAACTCGTCCAGCGCTTCCTCGCCTCGCCTCACTACGGCGAGCGCATGGCCGTGCCGTGGCTCGATCTCGTCCGCTACGCCGACACCATCGGCTTCCACAACGACGTCGCCATCAGCCTCTGGCCCTACCGCGACTACGTGATCGACGCCTTCAACCGCAACCTGCCCTTCGATCAGTTCACCCGCGAGCAGCTCGCCGGCGACCTCCTCCCCGATTCGACCATCACCCAGCGCATCGGCTCCGCCTACAATCGCCTCCACCGCATCAGCGGCGAGGGCGGCATCCAGGATAAGGAATACCGCGCCAAATACGCCGCCGACCGCGTCCGCACCACCGCCACCGTCTTCATGGGCGTCACGCTCGCCTGCGCCGAGTGCCACGACCACAAGTTCGATCCCCTCACGATCCGCGATTTCTACAGCCTCGCCGCGGTCTTCGCCGACCTGAACGAGAAGGGCGCCTACAATCTCTACGGCGGCTTCACGCGCGAGAATCTCTCCGAGGAGATGATCTTCGCCTCATCCGAACAGCAGCGCCGCATCGAGGCCTTCGACGCCGAAATCAAGCGCCTCACCCGCGAACTCGCCGCCGTCTCCGACGACTCCCTCGCCACGGGCCGGAGCGCGTGGGAGGATACCGTCCGCGCCGCCGAGGCCGCCCAGCACCTCGCCTGGCAACCCGCCCCGCCGCTCGCCGCCCGCTCCACCGCCGGCACGCCACTCACCCTCGAGGCCGACGGCTCGGTGCTTCCCGGCGGCACCAATCCGACCCACGACACCTACGAGATCACCCTGCCGGCTTCCGAGCGCGCGATCACCGCCGTGCGCCTCGAGTCCGTCGCCGACGCGCGTTTCCCCGGCGACGAGGTCGCGCGCTCCGGCTCCACGTTCTTCCTCTCCGCCGTCGAGGTCTTCGCCCTGGGCAGCGGCGACACCCCGCCCCGCCGCCTCGCCGTCGAGAGCGTGCGCGCCACCGGCGCGACCGAGCTCGGCCATCCGGTCTCCGCCGTGATCGACGACGACCCGCGCACCGCCCTCGCCTTCGTGCGCAAACGCAACGGCGCGATCGCGCTCCGCCTCGCCGAACCGTTCGCCGGCAGCGCCGAGGCCCGCCTGCTCGTCCGCCTCCGCCATTCCGAGCGCCACCCTTACCAGCACCTCGGCCGCTTCAAACTCTCCGTCCACCACGAGCCGCAGCCCGACGCCCATCCGTCCAGCCTCCCGGACAACGTGCTCAAGGCCGTCCGCGTGCCCGCCGCCGAACGGAAGCCCGCCGAGAAGCGCGACGTCGCCGCGTATTACCGCACACTCGCCCCCGAGCTCGCCGACCTCCGCGAGCGCCTGCGCACCACCACCGAGGCCCGCGAGTATCTCGCGTTGGAAATCCCGTCCGTCCCCGTCTCCCGCGCGACCGAGCCCGCCAAACTCCGCGTCCTCCCCCGCGGCAACTGGATGGACGACTCCGGCGAGGAGGTCACCGCCGCGATCCCCGCCGTCTTCGGCCGACTCACGCCGCGCACCGGCGAACGCGTCACGCGCCTCGATTTCGCCGACTGGCTCGTCGCGCCTGAAAATCCGCTCACCGCCCGCACTTTCGTGAATCGCGTCTGGCGCATTTTCTTCGGCCACGGCCTCGTCAGCACCCTCGAGGATCTCGGTTCGCAGGGCGCGTGGCCCACGCACCCGGAACTGCTCGATTGGCTCGCGGTGGAGTTTCGCGACTCGGGCTGGAACGTGAAACGCCTCGTCGCCCTCATCGTCACCTCCGCGACCTACCGTCAGTCGGCACTTCCCGCCTCGCCGCTCGTCGAAGAACGCGATCCCGCCAACCGCCTCCTCGCGCGCCAGAACCGCCTCCGCCTCGACGCCGAGTTCGTGCGCGACAACGCCCTCGCCATCTCCGGTCTCCTCGCCCCACGCGTCGGCGGCCCGAGCGCGAAACCATATCAGCCCGAGGGCTACTACGCGCCGCTCAATTTCCCCCGCCGCGAATACGTCCCCGACCTCGGCGCCGACCTCCACCGCCGCGGCGTCTACACGCACTGGCAGCGCACGTTTCTCCACCCGAGCCTCCTCGCCTTCGACGCGCCCGCGCGCGAGGAGTGCACCGCCAACCGCGCCGCGAGCAACACCCCCCTCCAGGCCCTCGTGCTGCTCAACGATCCCACCTACGTCGAGGCCGCGCGCGCGTTCGCCGCGGATCTCCTCCGCACCGGGGAAACAACCACGCCGTTCGCCGCGCGCCTCGCCCGCGCCTACTCCCGCGCCCTCGCCCGCCCGCCCACCGCCGACGAGACCCGGGTGTTGGAGAATCTCTTCAACCGCCAGCTCGCGCGCTACCGCGGCGACTCCGCCGCCGCCCGGCAACTCGTCGCCGTCGGCGCGTCGCCCGTGCCCGCCGATCTGCCGCTGCCCGAACTCGCCGCGTGGACCGCCGTCGCCCGCGCGATCCTCAACCTCCACGAGACGATCACCCGCAACTGAGCGCCGCGCTCCCTCTCCCGATGTCTCTCCCCGATTCCCCCGCCGCCGCCCTCACGCGCCGCGCCTTCCTCGGCGGCAGCGCCGCCGGCCTCGGCGCCCTCGCGCTCAACTCCCTCCTCTCCCCGCGCGCCTTCGCCGCCGCCACGCCCGCCGACCGCTGGCGCGGCGTCCTGCAGCCGCTCCATCACGCCGCGAAGATCAAGCGCGTCATCTATCTCTACCAGGCCGGCGGCCCGTCCCACCTCGAGCTCTTCGATTTCAAGCCCAAGCTCCGCGCCATGCACGGCCAGCCGATGCCGGAGTCGTTCACGCAGGGCCAGCAGATCGCGCAGCTGCAGAACCGGGAACTCAAGTGCTCCGGCCCGCTCTACGACTTCGCGCACTTCGGCCGCTCCGGGCAGCACATCTGTTCGTTGTTCCCCGAGCTCGGCAGCGTCGCCGACGATGTCTGCATCGTCCGCTCGATGTTCACCGAGCAGATCAACCACGACCCCGCCCACACGTTCATGAACACCGGCTCGATCATCGCGGGCCGGCCCAGCATGGGCTCATGGCTGCTCTACGGCCTCGGCGCCGAGACCGAGGATCTGCCCGGCTTCGTCGTCATGATGTCCTCCGGCCAGGGCGGCCAGATGCAGCCCATCGCCGCGCGCCAGTGGCACAGCGGTTTCCTGCCGAGCCGCTTCCAGGGCGTGAAGTTCCACGCCAAGGGCGATCCCGTCCTCTACCTCGACCATCCCCCGGGCGTCACCGCCGCCGACCAGAACGAACTCATCGACGTCGTCAACCAGCTCAACCGCCGCACCCACGACGCGCTCCACGACCCCGAGATCCTCACGCGCATCAACCAATACGAGATGGCGTTCCGCATGCAGACCAGCGTGCCCGACCTCATGGACCTCTCGCGCGAGCCGGCCCACGTGCTCGAGAGCTACGGCGCCACGCCCGGCGACGGCAGCTTCGCCTCCAACTGCCTCCTCGCCCGCCGCCTCGCCGAGCGCGGCGTGCGCTTCATCCAGCTCTATCACCGCGACTGGGATCACCACGACGACATCTCCCACGTCGCGATGAAGGCGCGCGAGGTCGACCGCCCCACCGCCGCGCTCATCCGCGACTTGAAACAACGCGGGATGTGGGACGACACGCTCATCGTCTGGGGCGGGGAGTTCGGCCGCACGCCCATGGCTCAGGGCAAGGGCCGCGATCACCACATCAAGGGCTTCTCCCTCCTGCTCGCCGGCGGCGCGATCAAGGGCGGCACCAGCTACGGCAACACCGACGAACTCGGCTACGGCGCCGTCGAAAACCCCGTGAGCGTCCACGATCTCCACGCCACGATGCTCCACCTCTTCGGCGTCGACCACACGCGGCTCACCTATCGCTACCAGGGCCGCCAGTTCCGCCTCACCGACGTCCACGGCAAAGTCCTGCACCCCGTGCTCGCCTGAGCCGGCGCGCGACCGGCCGGTCCGCAGCAGTCGGGGTTCCACCTACGCAGGGCCCGCGTGTCCGCGCCCTCGACTTCGCCGTCGGCGGGGCAGGACACTCGTCGGTTTCACGCCCGGCATGTGCGCGCTTCTCGCCCTCCCTACGCTGCCCCGCCAGATCAACACCGGCCCATGGATCGGAGGCTACTCGCTGCCCGCGCTGCACGCCCGCACCGCGTCATCCCGCTGGGTGCTCCCGATCTGCTCCCTGGGCACCCCGTCGGCCACGTTGGCCGCACTGGGCGACAGCCTGCTCCCGCCGCTGTATCACGAGGCGCTCGCGGGTGACCCGTCGCTGCGCGGCGACCTCGTCGCGCAGATCGCCCGGTGTTTTCCTTTCCCCGAGGGCACGCCCCGCCGCGCGCTCGCGCCGGGCAAACTCGAGATCGTCGAGCTTCCGCCCCAGCCGCCGCCTCCGCCGCACCAGCGCCCGCGCATCGTCGCGTTCGGCGTCGACACGACCATCGAGCAGCACGGCCCGCACCTCCCGCTCGCGACCGACACGATCCAAACCTACGGCGTGCTCGAGCAGGTGGCCCGCGAGCGCAGCGATGTGTTTCTCGCTCCCGCCCTCGAGCACGGGCACCTCACCTGGGGCCTCGGCTTCGGCTTCAGCATCGATCTCACGCCCGCGCTGCTCGACCGCTACTTCACGGGCTTCGTCCGCGCCCTCGTCGCGTGGCTCGAGCCTGACGCCGTCTACGTCGCGGATGTCCACGGCTCCCTCGTCCATCGCGAGACCATCGCCGCCGCACTCGCGCGCAGCGTCGACCGCCCGTCCCGCTTCCGCTGGCTGCACGAGCCGCTCGTGGAGTTCGCCGCCGCGCGGGGCGATATGCACGCCGGCGGCGTGGAGACCGCCCTCGTCCACCACCTTGCGCCCGACTTGGTCGACGCCGCGTGGTGGCCGCCGCGCCGCGCCGCGATCGCCGCCCACGAGATGCGCGTCGCCGATGCCGTCGCACTGAGCCGCGATCTCCCCGCCTTCGCCGCCCACGTCGAAGCCACGGGCGCCAACGGCGTGATCGGCGCGATCGCCAACGACCATTTCGACCCCGCCGAGCTGCTGGCCCGCATGCTCGCCGTCGCCCGCGAGGATCTGCACGCCCTCGCCGGCTGACGCCCCGCAGTTTGACTCCGCGGCCCCGGCTGTGGCCTGCTGGCCGCACCCCAATGAGAACGCTCGCCGCCTTTGTCGTGCTCGCGCTGCTCGGCTCCGCCGCGCTGACCGCCGCCACCCCGCGCCCCGTCAACCTCGTCTTCATCCTCACCGACAATCAGGGCGCCTGGACGCTCGGCTGCTACGGCAACAAGGATATCCGCACCCCGCACATCGACCGCCTCGCCGCCCAGGGCATCCGCTTCACCCGCGCCTTGAGCAGCAATCCCGTCTGCTCGCCCACCCGCGCCACGTTTCTCACCGGCCTCATGCCCTCGCAGCACGGCGTGCATTCGTTCCTCGATCCCAAATTCATGATGGGACCCGAGGCCTACAACACGCTGCAGGAATTCCGCTCGCTGGGCGAAGTCCTCCGCGACGCCGGCTACGTCTGCGGCCTCAGCGGCAAATGGCACCTCGGCGCCAACCTCACCCCGTCGGAAGGCTTCACCACCTGGACCACCAAGCCCGACGGTCACACCACCGAGTTCTACGACCAGAACGTGATCGAAAACGGCACCCTGCGGAAGGAAGCCGGCTACACGACCGATCTTTGGACGCGCAAAGGCATCGAGTTTATCGAGCAGAACCAGGCCCGCCCCTTCTTCCTTTTCCTCGCCTACAACGGTCCCTACTCGCTCGGCGGCCTCATGAACAACCGGGCGCGCAACCGCCACGCCGCCTACTACGCCGACCGGCCGATGAATTCCTTCCCGCGCGATACGATGCACCCGTGGCAGCATGCCAACAAACAGTTCCATAACCGCGTCGAATCCGCGCGCCGCGTCGCCGCCGAGGTCAGCGGGGTCGACGACGGCGTGGGCGAGATCATGGCCACGCTCGACCGCCTCGGCCTCACCGAAAACACCCTCGTGGTCTACACCTCCGACCAGGGCTGGATGGGCGGCCAGAACGGATTCTGGGGCATGGGCGACCACCAGCGCCCCGTCGGCGCACACGAACTCATGATGCAGGTGC
>JACCEB010988555.1_pt1 | contig 29373 bp, 24 predicted proteins | sample 7454761 | NCBI WGS metagenome assembly JACCEB01 (sample SAMN15323454, study PRJNA562643) | freshwater metagenome | isolation source: river surface water | place: USA:Blue River Watershed | collected 2017-08-18
ACTACTTCTATAAGTTGGTTCTTTTGATCCTACATACTTGTTAGGATTCTTTAAAAGAAACTTACCCTTAGCAAACTTTAAACTCATGCTCTTATGTTGCGTTCTATGGTCTCTAGTGAGTTAACTTTTTTAATTAATCCAAGACTACTTGTTTTAACTCTATTATAGTTAAGTATGCTCAACAAAAATTCATTTAATTGTAATGCGTTGTAACTGTTGAGTGCGTCTATAATCTGTTGAGCAGTGTAATTACTTTGCTTGGCTGTTTTTAAAATTACATAGGTAATATTTTGCGCACTAGATTTGTCAAAGCCTTTGCTTTCAAAAAATCCTGTTAATAGGTCAATGTTTTGAACATCTAAGTCTATGGGCGCAGTATAATAGCCATCAAAATATTGAACAACTTTTTGTAGACTGTTTAATTCTTTAGTTGGTAAATTTGAATATGTGGTCATTATGCGCCTCTAGTCTGTGATGTGATGATTGTTTCAATAGTTTGTTCAGTTCTCAATGTGTTACCATAGTTTTCTAATAAACTTACGTAAGAAGTTGCATCGTTAGCATCAATTTTATTATCTGAAAGAATATTTTTAATATCTTTTCCTACAGCACCAGCATCACTTAACCATTTTTCTACTAATGAATTGCTAATTGCAGTTGCTTCATTTTCAGTAACATCACTAATGATGGTATCAACTACAGCATTTGAATAGTTTTGTTTCTGTGTGTAGGTTAAGGCGTTATATTGTCTATTGATTCTAATTAAATCGTCCGCTGAAGAAAGAGCAGTAACACCGTTTTGATTAAGATAGTACATAAATGTTAAATTTTCTAAATTTGGACTATTCTTAATTACGTTTGTTAATCTAGCAATGCTAGTTTGGGAAGTTGTAGTGGGTGCATTTGATATTGATGAAATATTAATAGCAGTTTTTACATCAGGTGATGTATAAGGATCACTCACTGTAGTTGTAGTAGTCGTTGTTGTAGTAGTTCCAACACTAATAGGTTGTGCAGTTTGTTTAGCACTAGCAGTGGTCACGTTATCGTTGAATGTTGAATTTGGCATGACTAATCCAACTACTGAACCAGTAGCGGTGTCTGTGACTGCAAAGCCTGCTGAATTTAATGTTGCATTTCTAACTTCTTGTTCAGCTAGAGATGTGTTTAGATTACTAGCATTACTGATTAATCTTGCTGACTTTAATAAAACTGCCAACGCTGTTCTTTGGTCTACAGGATCTCCATCTTGTATACCTTGTAGGTCTTGGAATAGTGTTGTGCCATCTGCAATTAAACCAAATGGCCCAAACAACGAACCATCTGTTCTACCAAAGATGCCACCAATAGGACTTGGATCTAAGTCATAGTGTAGGTCAGTCCAACCATCTGGATTGAATCTTGTAACACGACCTTTACCAAAATAAATGCCTTCGTATTCAAGTGTAACATTGTGTTCCATTAAATTTTTAGCATCACTGGCCACAGTATCCATGTTCCAACTTCTTATCTTTGGATTGATAATAGTGTGCATGAAAAAGTTTTTACGACTTAACTGATATATTTCAATTGATCTAATTAATGGCGTTACTGGGTCGCTGTCTAATCCATAACGTGCTGGATCAGTTGTATCTGAATAATTGCCCGCGGCTGGATTTGAACGTGCAATTTGTTGTTCGTTTGGTCTTAGTGTTGGCTTAATATATCTATTGATGTAGTTAACTGTGCCTGCACCTGGTTTAGGATTAGCACCACCAGCATAACTGTCTGCTGAATAATATTGATAGTATAATTGCCAAAAACTTCTAACTAGTCCTGCATTGTCATCATGCAAAACCATATTGATTGGTTGGTAAGTTATTTTAGTATAAACAGGTTGCTTTTTGTTGTATACGTTTAAGACACCACCGTCAAATGTTACTTTGGGCAAGTCACATTTTTTAACCAACATACCTAATTCTAAATCCTGTCTACTTGAACGCCACGCTTCTGCATTGGCAACTTCAGGATTGAGCCTAAAACGCACAAAATATAAAAATCCGTGCTTGGGTGCTAGTCTATAAAAGTTTTGTACAAACAAGCGACTGGCATGCTTATAATCTTTAAGATTAGTCTGCTGTAGATCACCCGCGGCGCTGTCTAGAAAATTAGTGAATATGTTAGCCATAACAATATTTAGTAGAATAAAAAAGCCCGGAAAAATCCGGGCTTTTAGGATCCGCTCCCAGTGTGTATTAGCCTGTTAGGGTTTGACGTAATGCTCTGCCAACAAATGTACCAATACCATTAGGATTGCCTGCGCCATTTAGTTGTAATGCGTTGTCATACTGAATACTCATTTGAATATCAACTGGACCGCTTTCTGCATAACTTAACTCATTATAGTTAATGTCTGTTAGGAAGCAGCCATATAATTCAAATGTTTCTAACACGTTTGGATCTTGCTGTGCGCCATTACCGCCGTCAAGTATTTGAATACGCATTGTAAATTTGTAATCACTACCACTTGCGGCTGACACTTGCTCCAGCATGTCAAATTGCTTTTGTACCTGCTCACCAACTAGTCTAGAAACCTGACCGTTAACGTCATCACGTACTGTCATTTGAATTGGTTGCCATGTGTGCTTACCAGCATAGAAAATCTTGCTGTTGTAAACGTCAATGGTTTGTGGATCAAACTGTACGTTTGGACGAGCCACTGTCATAACCTGTTTGGTTAGTTCTGTTGTTGGTTTAGTAACGCCAAAGTTATCTAAAAGTACACGAAAACGGTACTTGAGCTTTGGCATTAGTAAGCCCTGGTTTGTTTGGGATTGTCCCCCTGGAACGGGTACTGTAAATCTACTTAAACTTGTAATTGCCATTTATAGCTCCTTAATTATTGACGTGACTTAATGTCGCCCACATTCTTCAAGCGTAGTGGAATGTAAATGAATTCAACTGCCTTGACTGGTTCAACAGCAATATCTACATAAAGTTGGTTGTTGCTAATAACGCTTGGTGTGTTATTAGTTTCGTCACAAACAACAATAAAGTCATATATACCGCGTAGGCTAACCAAATCTAACATCAGGCTTTCGCAAACGTTCTTAATTTCACTACGTGTTTGTTTGTCGTTTGGTTCAAACAAGAATGGTTTAGTAATAATGCCTAACTGTCTACGTAGGTAACTTACTAGACGTGCCACGTTAATTCTGTCTAAACTGCTGTTAACACCAGTCTTAGTATATTGACCAAATGCAACTAAGCCTGCACCTGGAATATTTGTGATTGGGTTAATCTTAACCTGTGCCATTTGGTCACGAGTACCTTGATTCAAGCTAACTGGAATAAAGCTACCATCTTTTAGGTAACCTACACTAGTTGCATTTGTAATACCGCCACGACGTGTACCAGCTGGAGCAAACCATTGGAAACTACGTTGATCGCTGATTGCGATTGTGCGTAGCATCATGTGGCTAGCAGGAACAACAACGTTGCTACCACTTAGGTCAGTTGTTAATCCACTTGGATAGTAAACTGCTAGGTGATCACTGTTGGTGTGTAGTCCTTGTTCTCCGTCAATACCGCTGTTAGCGTAGTCTGTACCATAGTTAACTAGACTGTTTGCATCGCTGGCTAAGCGTAGTGGTGTGTCACCAACTACAAGTGCTGTGCCGTTGCGAGCATTGTTCAAGTTGACCATGTCGCTGATCAATTCTGGATATCCTGGGCAAGCAATTAAGTTGAAGAAAATATTGTCTTCATCTAGGATACGTTGATTTGTATTGATAGCAACTTTTAGTTGACCAACAACGTATGCTCTTTGTGCTTTGCGACCAAAGTAAGCAACTTGATTTAGATCTTGTCCGCTTACACTTACCCAACGATCAGCAAAGTAAGCTGTCATAGGCTCGTCGCTTTGACGTGGATTTGTACCACTTGTGTCAACGTAACCTTGCTTGTATTGCTTGATGTTGAAACCACTTCTACGTGTGTTCCATAGTAGCATGCCACGTGGATATGCTGTTGGGTCTGGAGCGTCAAAGTCAACATAGTCGCTGACTAATAGGCTAGCAACGCTAGAAGCTGTTGCACTTGCACCACTTGAACTCCAACGTGCATCTGCGTAGATGATACCGTATTGACTAGTGTGGTCTGTAGTGTCAACTGGATCCCAAGTCTTACTGCTGTTGTTCCAACGTTTTACTGACTGACCATACATGTCTTGATTACTTGTGTCAACCCAAATGTCATTTTCTACAAGTGCTGTGCCATCACTTTGTTTTGTTGGCTTAGTTGCTTGTACAAATGGACCTGCTGGGTTTGTGTTTGGATAAGCATTTAGGTAACCTCTCCAAGTAGTGCCATCATGTACCATGAAGTCTACTTGATTTTGGTAACTTGCATACCACAATGTGCCATCTGCAGGAACATCTGTTGGTTGTGCGCTGTCAACAGTATAACCATCAACAGATAAAGGCTTCCAATTACTTACTCTATATTCGTATGTTGTACCACTTGGGCCAACATATAAGTCTGTTTCGCTTCCACTGAACACGCTGTTCCATGTTGCACCACTTAGGAAAATGTCGCCGCCTGTTGCGTGTGTTAGAGTAAACACTCTAGTTGTAGCATTATAAGATGCTGTTACATTTTCTAAACTTGATGCTTGTATCAACGCTACAAGATCTGCCGCACTGATTGCGCCGCCAGTAGCAATATTCACAACGTTCAATGTAGCTGTACCAATGTCAGTTTCTGCAATAGTCATTGTTTCACTAGCAGTTGCAAAGTTAGCATCTAGTGTTGTGCTCACTGTTGTAGAACCTGTACCTGATCTGTACATAATTCTAAAGTTTGCATTGCTGTCTTGTTCAAAGTTAGCATTGACAAACAATGTGCCAACAGGAATATTGGCGCCACCACCTAGTGGGTCTAATTTTACTAGTGCATCTGCTGTACCAGCATACATTGGTGCTGATTTTGTTTCAAAAATCTTTGTATCACCATTGAATCGTTTAACAGTCCACTTGGCACCCAAATTAAATTCTGTTGTCTTGATCCAAATTGAACCATTTGGTCTGCCACTTGGATATGTAGCAACAACGTCATCGCTGTTCCAGAAAGGAACCTTAGTGTGATCACTGTATTGTACTGCTGGGGCATTATATGTACCAACTTCAATACCTAGTGGGCTTGCCGCAATAGTTGCATCAGATGAACCAGCTGGTGCTAGTAAAGAACTTCCTGTAGTAGGATCTTCTAACTTAACATAAACTGCATCTTTAGCAATAAATTCTAATTTTCCATCTTTTACACGTACATTTACTGAACTTGGCAGTAATGCATTTAATTGTGTTGCGATTTCTGTTGGACTTGCTTCAACGCCTTGTCCTGATCCAGATGCACCACCGTCAACGCTGTAGTTAATAACACTTGGGCTACCACTTCTGTCATAGTTACCAACAGTAATCTTCATACCCAAGTTACTTGTTGAAACTGCGATTGCTGATGGATTTGGTGTAATGTTTGCATTGAAAATTGTTCCACCGCCACTCATACTAGCCAATGTAATAGTCAAATCGTTAGCTGGGCTTGCACCGCCTAAACTTGTACCTGGAATTGTTAGTACGTTGCCAGTAGCATAACCAGTACCAGTTCCTGAACTACCAGATCCTGCACCACCACTACCCGCAACCACTGTTACGCTGGTATATTGTGTACCACTACGTGTAACGTTAAATGTTGCACCAGTGCCGTCACCGCCCGTAGCTGATACGTTACTATATGTAATAGCACTTACATCAACATAAGTGAACGCTTTAGAACTAACTGCGGGCCAACTTGCTGTCCAGTCTTCAGAAATAAAACTTGTACCACTAAATGTTGTACCGTTTTTGCTACCAACTACAACCCATTGATTGTCGCTGTTTTTAAACCATAATGTATTTTTATCGTTTGGATTAGTATCAACGCTATAAGTTACAATAGCATAATCACCTGCAACGCCAATGCTTGCCTTTGGTTTGTATGCTGAACCACCACTTGTGCTAACAACGTCGTTAACAGAATTTAATACAAGTGCAGGTTTGTTACTAAATGCTTGAGAATCTCTGCTCCATTCAAAAATACCAAAACGTGTTTTTGAAGTATCAAACCAGTAGCTGTCTGCCGCTGGGTTTCCAACTGGAGCACTTGCGCTACCAGTTAGCGCACCTAAATCAACTGGTGCTCTTAAAATGTATGCGCTGTTGCTGGCGCCTAAGAAACTATAGGCTGCAAATAATCCATATTCATTTAACTCACTTCCTTGAACAGCGTTTCCACTTGCATCTTTTTGGAATGCTGGTACACCAAATCTATCAGTTAAATCTTTTTGGCTAGTTGCTAGGTATAAACTATTAGCATTAGCGGCTTGTGTACCTGGAGCAATACCTGTTCCAGATGCATTTGATTTGTCTTGCGCAGTAGCAACAACAACTAATGGTATTGTTCCAGGTTGCGCAGGATTATAAAAACTTTCATCAATGACGTTTACTTGTACGCCAGGTGATCCTAATTGTGCCATGTCCTAATCTCCTTAATGGGATCCTTGTCCATAATATTTAGTGATATTTCTAATAATTTGCTGGTTATACAAGGTTGAAAAGGGCACGGAAAGGGCTAATTAATATTATGAAACGTCCTTTATGTAAAAATTGCAAAAAGAATTTGTCCGCCATTAACTATTACAAAGGCGAAAGGACCTATTATAGAAGTGTTTGTGATAGTTGCGCTCGAGGTACGGCTGTGTTAGATCCTAGATGGATGAGAGCCGGCTACAAAAAGAAAAACAAATGCGATAAGTGTGGTTTTTCAAGCAACCAAGATGTAGTGTTTGATGTTTACCACGTGGATGGCAATTTAAACAACTGCGCACACAGTAATTTGAAAACCGTGTGCGCAAACTGTCAAAGAGTACTAGTTAAGCAAGGACTGGGCTGGCGACAAGGTGACCTTGTACCAGATGTTTAACTTGCTCATAAAGTTCATCTAGAGTTTTATCGTTTTCTAGTACAGCATCAAACTTAGTGCCTACCCAAGCTGTTTCACTGGCATGGATACCAGATTTTTCTAGATTATGTTTACTAAGTGCCCAAGACATATTTCCTGTTTGTCCTTGATTAGCACTCAAAGCCCAATCATACCATTCGGGCAATTCACCACGTTTGACCCAAATAATAGTGCCGCCTGCATCTCGAATAGATTTGATTTCGTTAGGAAAACGACAGTCTGAAATTACAACATCGTCCTTAGAATTACGAAGTTTGTTTTCTAAACTGGCAATCCAAATATCATCGTGAAACCCTTTGCGACAAACTTCCGTACCCCAATACTGCAACACCCAACGTGGAGTAAGATGTGGCATACCCAAGCGTTCTGCCCACCACGGATCTACTTGTTCTCGCCACTCACGTGCTTGTTTAGTACGACCTTCTAACAAAACACGGTCCCAACCAAAAACTGCTGACACAGCGTCTTTTAGCGTGTTAGCAAAACTTTCTCTTCTAAATCCATGGAAATTAACAAGATAGTCAGCGATAGTGTCTTTACCACTGCCAATAAAACCACAAATACCTATAATCATAGCACCCCCAAATGATACTATGTATTTTATGTGATTTTTATTACAAAGTCAAGTTTTTTGATTAGCCAATAACCCAAGTATAACCACCCATACCAGCTGGGTCGCCTTTTTTGAGTTCTTCTTCTAGCTCTTTGATTCTTGTAGTGCCTTCAGTTTTTAATGCTTGACCATTGAGTTGTGTGCCACCTTGAGGACTTGCTATGGTGCCAAACTTTTCACGTGCCTCGCCCAGCATAACTTTACAGTTGGCTAAAGTATATTCTTTGATCCAAATATTGGCGTATGTGTCCTGCAAAAACGCAAAGTCTGGACGCTTGTTATAAATCTGTAACAATAATCTTTCGTTACTTTGTGGACGTTGCTGAATTATGAGTTTACGTGTAGTTGGGTTGTAGGTAAAGTTAATAAAACTACCAAACATTTTTCCAACAAGTTTTTGATATCCTGCAAATAGATAGTAAGTGGCCAAACCGCCCATGTTACTTGAACTTAACAAATATGTGTTAGTATAGGCTAAGTTGAACGGTTCAAATAGTGTTCCGCCGTCGCCGCCGCCTGTGCGTGATCCTATACTTCTACGGAAAATTTCACGAACTTGAATGATTTCTTCAGGTAAAATATACTCATTTTGATCCCTAACTAGGTCCAAAAATGCGTAACTTTCCTCAACACTGTTGGGACTTCTTTGACGGTATATTGCTAGAGCTTTGTCCAATGCAGTTTCGTAGTGTATTGGGTCAAGTTCAACGTCAACCATGCCGTCACCTAAGAAGGCTTTGCAGTAGTTGAAAACCTTTTCTTTCTCGTCTTTTAGGATATCAATTTGTTCACTCATGCTTATATTTACCTTATCATATTCCAATAAATATACTACTATGCCAAGATTAAGCCTTTACAGACCAGACAAAGCCAACGACTATAAGTTCATAGATAGAACCATCTTAGAACAATTTATGGTTGGTGGAACTGATATTTACATTCACAAGTACTTGGGTCCAAAAGACCCCATTGAGGGTACTGCGACTCCTGCACAGCCAACAAATACAAATCCCATTCCAGAGTTAGGAATTCAGGATCTATTGCTGTTAGAAAATAGGGATAGGAAATATAGTGACGAAGTTTACGTCATGCGTTGCATTTATAATATGCAACAACTGGACTGGAGTCTAACACAATTTGGTCTTTTCTTAGCACAGGACACAGTTTTTATTCATGTACATCTAAACGATAGCGTAAAAAGAATTGGTCGTAAGTTAATGTCTGGTGATGTTTTAGAACTGCCACACTTAAAAGATCCATATGCTCTTAATGATGCACAAATTGCCTTGCGTAGATTTTATGTAGTAGAAGATGTACTGCGTCCTACAGAAGGATTTAGCCAAACTTGGTACCCACATTTAATTAAACTAAAGTGCAAGCCACTAGTGGACAGCCAAGAATTTAAAGATATATTGGACAAGCCAGCTGAAGATCCAATGAGCACAACTGCTCCTACCGATGATCAATTGGCTCTACGTGATTTGATTAGCTCCTATAATACCAACATGGAGATCAATCAAAAAATTATTGAACAAGCAGAAGCTGATGCGCCATTAAGCGGCTATAGTACTGAAAACTTGTGGATGATCCCAGTTGATAGGAATGGCAAAGTAATGCTTAATGACGCAAGTCAAACACTAGTTGATGCAAGCACTTTAGGTTTAGATAGTAGTATTACTTTAAAATCGCCTAGACAAAATTATTATTTGGGTTATATGGTAGGCGATAATATTCCACCTAACGGATATAAACTAACTGGTGACGCCAATAGTCCAAATGGTATGGGCGCACAGTTTCCTGTTAATGCAGAGGAAGGAAACTTTTTCTTGCGTACTGATTTTATGCCTAGTAGATTGTTTAGATACGATGGATTCAAGTGGTCAGTTTTTGAAGATAACATTAGAATGACCATGACCAATAATTCAAGTCGTAAGACATTGAAGACCAGCTTTATCAATAACACAAATAAAACAACTATTGGTAACAAAGAGATTGATGAACGTCAACCAATTTCTAAGCCACTCAATCTTGAGAAAAATTTAAAACCTAAGGCGGATAACCCATAATGGATTTCTTTTACGATGGACAAATAAGAAGATACTTGACTCAGTTTGTTAGAGCACTTAGTGGGTTTAGCTATCAAGACGGAGACGGCAGTTTAAAGACTGTGCCAGTTCGCTTTGGCACGCTCAACAAACAAGCGGCTTCTATTCTAAGACAAAACAGTGAGAACTTTTTAATGCAAGCACCGTTTATCAGTGTTTACATAGACAATTTAGAATTGAGTCGTGCTAGAATGCAAGATCCAACGTATGTTAGCAAAGTTCATGTCACTGAAAGACAGTTTGGTTACATGGATGAAAATATTAACAGTCCAACCTACGGTCAATACATTGAAGATTACGCGGCAAAAAGAGGTGCTGACGCAACAGTAGAACGCTTAATGCCTAATCCTTATCAGTTAAGTCTTAAGGCAGATATTTGGACTACTAACATTGATCAAAAGTTACAAATATTAGAACAAATCATTGTGTTATTCAATCCTGCGATTGAACTACAAACTACTAGCAACTATCTAGACTGGACCAGTTTGACCACGTTGGAGTTGATGGAAATTAACTATACTAATCAAACTATACCAACAGGTGATCAAGATTTAGAAATTGCCAGTTTAACTTTTATGGCTCCTATATGGTTGAGCCCACCTGCTAAAGTCAAGAGACACGGTGTCATTACCAGCATTGTTGCTAGAGTGTTTGATGAGGAAGGCAACTTGTCAACAGACTTGTTGGCAGGTAGTTTAATCAGTAGACAAACAATTACACTTTATGGTTATGGCGTAATGATAACCAACAACGCTACCACTGGAAGCCCACAATATATTGCTAAACTTTTAGGACATGTTGAGGGAGTAAAAAATACATTTGATACCCCAATCAGTAAATTGGGACAAAACATCAACTGGAGAGAAATTTTAGAACGTTATCCTGGCAAGTTTGTTGCTGGGTACAGTAAACTACAATTAACTAAAGCTGATGGAAAATTAGCCACTGCTACGTTGAGTCTAGATCAATTAGACGAAACTGTAATGCATCTAACTTTTGACAATCAAAGTTTGCCTACCAATACATTGATTAATGGGGCTGGAGCAATTACTACCGCTAGAGGTACTGTGGATGCGATCATAGATCCTACTCGTCCACTACCAGCTACCAAAACGTTAGATATGCGTTTTTTAATTTTAGAAGAAATAAATCCAGAAAGCATTGTTAATTTTTCTGACAGTGTACCTTATTTTAGAAACAACGACGGAACAACATTTTTACGTGCCAAAGCCAATGATATCATTCAATGGGATGGTAACACATGGCATGTAATTTTCAATAGTAGTGCGCAAACAGGACCAACATTCATAACTAATGCATACACCGGCATTCAATACAAATGGGACGGCAGTGAGTGGACCAAGAGTATGGAAGGCACATTTGACAACGGTAGCTGGCAAATTATTTTATGAATGATATAGTCTGTAGTGGAGCACTTTTTTACGCTAAATCTACTAAAAGATTCCTTTTCCTATTACGCAACGGCGGTAGGACTAATGGGACTTGGGGTATCGTTGGCGGCAAACAGGAAGAAACAGACGCTAATAATTTTGAAGCATTAAAAAGAGAAATAGTGGAAGAAATTGGTCTAATGCCAGAAGTAAAAAAGACCATTCCTTTAGAGCTTTTTGTTAGTAAAGACGACAGATTTTTCTATCATACTTACTTGATGATTGTAGAACAGGAATTCATGCCTGTTCTCAATGGTGAACACAAAGGCTGGGCGTGGGCCAACATTGATTACGCACCAAAACCCCTGCATCAAGGCCTTAAAAGTAGCTTTTCTAACAAGACAATTCGCACAAAATTACAGACTGTTTTCGACCTAGTTGACATAATTTAAGCTATCTTTCCTATATAGGAAAGTTGGTAAATAATGCTATAACAGGAATTTGAAAACGATGAATCCATTGCGTTCCATACGATTAGCCCCAAATAGTGCGGATTTTTTAGATCAGCGCAGATTTGACAATGGGGATTTATACTACGATGCTACCCAAAAAACCCTAGTGCTTTATGACGGAGTCACTAAGGGCGGAATTCCTCTTTTAAGAGCAGATTTGTCCAATGCCCAAAGCGGCCTTGGAGTTGCAGTAGCCACTACCCCTCCCGCAGATAGTCGTAGCGGAAGTCTTTGGTTTGACACCAACACTGGTGTACTATATGTTTATGTAGATGACGGTGACGGAAATCAATGGGTGCAACCTGCTATGCCACAGTTTGGTCAGTCAGGCGGTGGTGCCGGAGGTGGCGGCGGGGCAACTACAATTACTCAACTAACAGACGTCAGTGTTATCAATCCGTCTGTTGGACAAGTGCTGAAATGGAATGGTGCTTTTTGGGCCAACAGTGCAGACTTACAAGGCACTGCTTCAACTACTGATACCAGTCTAACTCCTAAGGTTACATTAACTGTGACTATTGTTGGACCACAAAGTCCTGATACAGGAAACAAATATAGAATTAACGGAGAGTATAGACCCACTTTGGTCTTACAAAGAGGCTATACCTATGTGTTTGATCAAAGCGACGACACCAACGTATATTGGCCAAACCCAAATGGTGGCACTCCAAACCCACATAATTTAAATTTTAGTGCTGACAATCCAAACGGAGAAAGGGACGGCGGTACTACATTCTTAACCAATGTTGTTTACAAATTAGACAATGTAGTTGTTACTAGACAAGTTTACAATAGCAGTTCATTTAACGGTGCTACATCAAGAACAGTAGAAATAACTGTGGGAAATAATTTCCCAACTACACTTTATTATTGGTGCTACAACCACCGTAACATGGGTCGAGACATAACGTTTGCTAATCCAAAATTAATTGGTTTATCAGACGTTGCTATATCAGGAGTGTCAACAGGCGAAGTTTTAAAATATGATGGCACACAGTGGGTCAATGCTCCTGATTTGAGTGGTTCATCGGCAAGTGATAGTTTTAGAACTATTGCTATTGCAGGGCAAGCAAACGTAGTTGCTGATAGTCCAACTGACACTTTAAATTTAGTTGCTGGCAGCAATATCACATTAACAACTAATAGTACAACCGACACTATTACTATTGCGGCAATTGCTCCAACACCAACAACTTACACTTTTAATACACAAACATCTCCAGGAGGAGTCAAAGTAAGATTAGCTGGCTCAGATAATACTACACAAGATGTATTGTTTGAAGAAGGAGCCAACGTTAGTTTAACTAGAGTGGATGCTAATACAATTAGTATTAGTGCAAGTTTATCAGGCGCTGGTGTTGCAACATCATTTAGTACGATTGCAATTAGTGGTCAACCAAACGTAATTGCTGATTCTAGCGCAGATACATTAACATTAGTTGCAGGAACAAATATTAGTCTTATTGCTGACGGTACTACAGATACTATTACAATCAACAATACTCAAACAGTAACACAACAAAATACTTTTGCCAACATTGTTGTACAAGCACAGCCTACCATAACTGCTGATATTCCAGCAGACAATTTAACGTTAGTTGGTGCTGGTGGTATTACAATTACTACGAATGCTACCACTGACACAATTACATTTACAGGTCCAACTGTTCCTGCGGCTTTGGACGATTTAACAGATGTTCAAATTTCTGTAACACCAACCGACGGTCAAGTTTTAAAATATAGTAGTGCATTGGCAGCATGGGTGCCTGGAACAGACAATGCAGGTGCAGGTGGAGCCGCAAGTAACAGTTTTGAAACTATCAGTGTAGCAGGGCAAAGTAATGTTGTCGCTGACGGCACAACTGATACGTTGACCCTTGTGGGTGCAGGTGGGCTAACCATTACTACAAACGCTACCACTGATACTATAACATTTACTAGCCCTACAGTTCCAAGTACTATAAATGATTTGACAGATGTTACTATTGGGGGTGTTGGTAACAATTTAAGTTTAGGACAAGTATTATACTATGATGGTGTTGATTGGAAGAACTATCCAACATTTACCATGGATAGACTTGTATTATCAGCTTCTACTGCTTTAGACGTAGTCAATAATAGTTTATTGTCTTATAGATTTACTAATTTTACTGGCAACTCTGATAATCCAACATTATATTTTAAAGCTGGACAAACCATTGCGTTTAATTTGAATACACTACAAGGCACACATCCGTTTGCTATTTTAGATCAAGCTGGTGCAAACTATGATACTGGATTAGTTCATATATCAAGAGATGGCATAGTTAGCACTGGTGCTAGTGCTCAAGGAAAAATTAGTGGCACATTGTATTGGCAAATTCCTAGAGATACTGTGGGCCGCTATCAATATATTTGTACGTTACACGCTGCCATGGTTGGCAACATTTATATTGAACCAGCTAATGAAATTGATACTAGTGGTACAACAACTATTGATTGCAGAACAGCTAGAGCTTTTTATTTTTCGTTAAGTGGCGCAACCACATTAACAATAACCAACGTTATACCTGGGGTAGAGACTAAACTATATGTGGCGGCTGCTGGGGCAGGAGGTGGTACGACAAACTTTACCATACAAGGTGGAACTAGTGCAACAATGACTCCAAGCACTAGTCAAACATTTACAATTTCAAATCAATTTACTAAACACTACTCTATTATGGGTATTGGCGGTAATGGTTTTGTGGTAGGATATTAAAATGCAAATAATGGGAATTTGGAAATACGAAATAACAGAAAACGGTTCAAGACAAGCCCTTGACGGCAGTACGAATCCTCTTTATGATTTGACCCTCGTTAATACCGAAACTAATACTGCCATTAAAATGGATCAGTTAACAAGAATATTTGAAAGAGAAGATTTTTTCAAAATGCTTTGGGACGAAGCTCAACATTCCATTGATGGAGGCTATAACTGTTGCTTAGAAAACAGAGTACATGTTTTAGATTCTAATGGATTAGGAGAATAACATGGCTATTAATTTTCCAAATAATCCAACACTAAATCAAACATATACTTCAGGTTCCGCCACATGGGAATGGAATGGCGTAACTTGGAATTTACGACCAAATAATAGTCCATCATTTACGTCTGTAAGCACTGGTAGTGCAACTGTGTCAGGAGCACTTTCTGCAGGATCGGTCAGCACTCCAGGAATTAGCACAACAACAATTAATGCTGGTGGCACAATAACTGCTCAAAGTTTTATTGGTGATGGTAGTCAATTAACAAACTTGCCATTGGGCACTGGTAGTCCTGGTCGCATGGCTTATTACAATGCACAAGGTGTAACTTCTGGAACTAGTGCTTCACTTACTTGGAATGATTCTACTGGTACAATGACTGTACAGAATTTAACCGTGACCAACAGTCTAAATGCCAGTATTACTATTACTAGTTTAGGGTTTGCACAAGGTGCAACCGTTAACGAATTTAGCATAGATGGTACACTTGCTGGAAACAGCGATAGCGCAGTGCCAACTGAAAAGGCTGTTAAAGCCTATGTTGATGCAGAAATTGGCGGATTAGATCTAAGTGCTAGCGGTACTGTTAATTCAGGTGTTGCCAATAGAATCGCTTATTACTCTGCCACAGGCACCGCAGTAGACGATACGTCAAGTGATTTAACTTGGGACCCAGTTACTAAAAAACTAAAAGCTACTAACGCAGAAGTTAGCGGATTGTTTTCTACAATATCAAATGCTACAGTAGGTAATAATTTAGCAGTTTACAATGATGTTATAATTGGTAATGATCTTACCATTAGTGGTAAGTTGCGTGTAAAAACTTTATTTGATGACACCACTGGAGCACTTAAATTTACTAGTGGTAGTGATTTTATTATTGATGCGCCTGGCGAAGTCAATGTAAGCGGCAGTAAAATTGTTAACGTTGCAAGTCCAACTGAAAGCACTGACGCTGTTAATAAAGCCTATGTAGATGCGGCTAGTAGTCAGTTTGCTGGTGGACCAGTTCCTAATGCTATTCAAATACAAGCTACGACTGCCAGTACCAGCACAATAACTGGTGCATTAACAGTTGGTGGAGGCATTGGTGTTGGCGGAGATGGTTACTTTGGTGGAACCATTTATGTTGCTGGTAGCCCAGTTTTAACCAGTGCCAGCGGTAGTTATAACGGTGGTACTATTACAGGTGCATTAATTATTAACAACGTTACGCCAAGTACTAGCACAACAACAGGTGCTCTACGTGTAACCGGTGGTGCAGGTGTCCAAGGTAACTTAAACGTTGGTGGCACATTTAAATCTGGCGGTGTTGCGTTTGGCGCTGGTGGTCAAAATTATGATACCAACGTAGCTATTGGTGGCGGTACTGGAGTTAACGCACCTTTAGGTTCAAACATTGGTGGACAAAATAATATTGCCATTGGATTTAGTACCCAAGGTCAACTTACAACCACAAATAATAACGTTGCTATTGGCTATAATGCCATGGGAGCCAAAACCAGTGGCGGATCAAATGTTGGTATTGGCACAGACGCACTTGCTGTTAACGAGGGATCTACCAACACTGCTGTTGGTGTATTTTCTCAATCTACTGGAGCTACAGGCGATCACAATACTAGTCTTGGCTATGAAAGTTTAAAAATAGTAACAGGTATACAAAATACAGGTATAGGTAGTGGTGCTGGTAGTGCTATCACTACTGGTAATTATAACGTTATACTTGGTCAAAATACTGGCTCAACTATTGCTACATCAAATAACAATATTATTATATCAGATGGTCAAGGAAACATTAGAGCGCAGTGGGATTCAACAGGTTTATTAACACACGGCGGAGCTATTGCTATTACTGATGCTACAGCATCTAGTTCAACTACAACAGGCGCATTGACTGTGGCAGGTGGTTTGGGTGTTGCAGGCGATGTTCGTGCATCTAGTTTTTATGGTAATGGTGCTAATTTAACCAATGTGGTGGCACAATCATTTGCTGGTGGAAATATTGCTGGTATTACAAACTTTACTAACAATACAGCTAGTACTGCAACTAACAGCGGTGCTGTAACTATTACAGGTGGTTTAGGTGTTGGTGGTGCAGTTAATATTGGTAACGCATTGAGTGTGGCTGGCACAGTTAGCTTTACTCAAAACTCGGCTGCATCTAGTACAACAACTGGTACCTTAAGAGTGACTGGTGGTATGGGTGTTACTGGCAACTTGTATGCAAGTGCTTTCTATGGCAACGGTGCCAACTTAACTGGTATCACAGCATCAACAGCCACAAGCGCAACACAGTTCAACAGCGTAACTCAACCAAGATATAGTTCATCTATTAAATCTGGCTTTAATGTTACTGGAGGCGGTACCATAACAGTAAACGCATCTTATGCAGTTTATTGGAGTTCAAGATACATTGTCATAGCAAACGGCAATAGTAGTGATTTCTCAACCAACGGATACTTTGATATCAACTGTCCAACATCTGGAACAGTTACTGGCGTGGGCGGTGCTGCCAGCAGAACTGCCACAGCAAGCGGAATTACATTAAACGCTTGGGAAGCATTATATTATATTCTTCCTGTTGGTAGTGCGGCAACTTCTGTAGCGGGAAACTTTAGAGTGGCAAGTTACACTAGTGCGTTAGATGTACCTCATACCTGGTTATTAATAGCAGTAAGAAATGGTGACACTAACTTAATTTATATGCCAAATGGCATAATTTTGGCTGCAAGCCAAAGCACCACTGCCACTAACTCTACACAAAATAGACAACTAGCATCGCTAGGAGTTGGCACAGCACCAAGTGGAACTGCTGGTGAAATTAGAGCCACTAACGAAATTACAGCTTACTATTCTTCAGATAAGAATCTAAAAGAAAATATTGTTCCTATTGATAACGCATTATCAAAATTAAGACAAATTACTGGTGTAATGTTTGATTGGACTGACGAGGAAGTATCACGTCGAGGCGGAGAAGATGATTACTTTGTACGTAAACATGACACTGGTGTGATTGCACAAGATGTTGAAGTTGTGCTTCCAGAAGTAGTTGCTACACGACCAGATGGATACAAAGCAGTCAAATATGAAAAAATGGCGGGTTTGATTATTCAAGCAATAAATGAACTAGCAGACCAAGTTGACGAAATTAAAAAGAAGTTAAACTAACATGACCTTACAAGCAAGTGGACAAATAGATTTCAGTGACGTTAACGTAGAACTAGGACTTGCCGGTACTACGCAGATTTCGTTGGGTCAAGCATCTGTGAGAACACTATACGGGGTTGCCAACGGAGCCATACGACTAGGTGCTGATGGTTATAGTAAAAGTAATGCATTTGTTCCTGTTGGTGTAACCACTGCTGGTGCACCAATACTTTATGATTTTGGTGCAACAAATCAGTCATTTACAGCAACTAACGCAACATTAACTGCTTCAGTAACATCTAATTATTCAACATTAAATGCTACTGCGGCAGATCCTTTCATTACTAGAACTGGATTGTCAATAGCAGGGTCACGCTACCCTTATGTTGAAGTTAACCTTTTAAGAACTGCTGGAACAACAGGCTGGGACGGAAGTTTTTATTATTCAACTGCTGGACACACAGCATCTGAATCTTTTAAAGGACAATTTACTCAGCCAACTTGGGACGGTAATTATCAATACATGATAATTGACATGAGGAGTCAAATAGCTGGTGCACCAGACTGGACTAATAATACCATAACTGCTATAAGATTTGATTTTGGTCTTACAGCAGCCGATGATTTTAGAATTGATTGGATTCAATTACGTGGAACAATATATCCAGTTGCAGGACTATATCAATCATATCAATTAGGGTATCATAACGAAGATGTAAACTACATGACTGCCCCAACGGCAGAAGGCGCCACTAATTCAATTAACTATCCATCAATTGGTGCAAATATCAGTTATCAATGGGTTGGCTACTTCTTAGCACCCACAACTGGAATTTATAATTTTAGTCTAGCGTCCGATGATGGAAGTTATTTTTGGATAGGTAACGATGCTGTTAGTGGTTATACAACTGGCAACGCTCGCGTATTTGCAACTTTCAACACTGGAACAGTGACTAGTGGAAACATACAATTAACAGCTGGAACATATTACCCAGTTAGAGTACTATACGGAAACGGCACAGGCGGCGCCTATGTAACACTATCATTTAGCGGTCCTGGGATCGCCACAACAAGTGATGGTGCTGGATACTTTTTCTATAACGCTGATACAACAGGAATTTAATAATGAGTACAGAAGATACAAACAAAGCAGTTGTCACGCTACACATTGGTGTTGATGTTGATTCTTTTATTGATGACATGGTTAGTGGTAAAAATCACAACGAATTTATGCCAGGTCGTCCTGTTGAACTTTTTAACGAAAAGCCAGACAGTTTGAGAAACGTTGACTTTGTGTTAACTAGACAAGAAGCAGAAACTTTAAAAGGTGACCCTAGGATCATTGATGTTCGTTATGGAACAAAACAGGAAAACGGAATTTTTTTAAAACCTTACATCTTAGAAGAATCCAGAGTTTATGACAAATCTATTACTAATGATAGCACTCATTATAATTGGGGATTTCCTGCTTGTACAGGAAACACCAATCCTTACAGTGGAACTACTACATTAAACTATCAACATGCTTTTTCTTTAAGTGGTAAGAATGTAGACGTTGTTATACAAGACAGCGGAATTGACCCTAATCATCCTGAATGGTTAAATTTAGAAGGTACTGCTTCTAGATTACAACAAGTAAATTGGCCTGGTGTGAGCGGACTAACTGGTAGTTATACACAAGGCGGTCAACATTACACGGATCAAGAAGGGCATGGATCACACGTTGCAGGAACAGTTGCAGGACGTTTATATGGATGGGCTAAAGAAGCAAACATATACGCTATAAAAATATTTGACACTGATGCTTTTGGAGCTAGTGCTAGTTTTAACTTAATAAGAGGATGGCACAACTTAAAAACCAATGGTAATCCAACTGTCGTAAACATGAGTTGGGGCTATTATCAATTCTATACAGGAATCACTGGTGGGAACTACCGAGGAACCCCATGGTCAGGCTCCAGCATGGTCAGTGCGTATGGTATGGTGCAAACACTCTACAATAGAACAGGAGTAAGTCCAAACTTTACTTACGTGCATCCTGTACGTGTCAGTTCAGTTGATGCTGATATACAAGATTGTATTAATGCAGGTATCATTTTAATTGGCGCTGCCGGAAACAATGCTCATAAGATAGACAGCACTACTGGAACAGACTATAACAATTATTATACTAGCAGTACAAACGGAACTGTTTATTATCATAGAGGCGGAACACCAAGTTCTGCCACAGGTGTTATAACTGTGGGTGCTGTGAAATCTGCTAACCCAGAAGGCAAAGCATTCTTTAGTGAAACTGGTCCTAGAATTGACGTTTTTGCTCCTGGTGAAAATATAATAAGTGTTGCATCAGTAGGGTCTACTTTTGAGCCAGGATCAATAGATTATCCGTTAAACTCCAGTTTTAAATCTGTCAAAGCCAGCGGAACCAGTATGGCAAGTCCACAGGTAGCAGGGGTTGTTGCTTGTATGATGGAAACTAGAAGAACTTGGACTCCTGCTAAGGTTAGAACTTGGGTGCAAACTGTAGCTAGTACTGGTAGACTTAGTGACACTGGTGGCGGTTATACTGATTTGCAAAGTCTGCAAACTGCGTCCAATAGATTTTTGCGTCAACCATTCAATAGAAGCGTTGTATATGAATTAACTTCTGAAATTGGTTACGACACACCTGCAACAACAACTTTTAGTGTAACCAATAATGCTGGACTTTATGTTTTTAGCGGCGCAATTAGTGGGAGCAACCCAACTTTAACACTAGTTAGAGGCCAACGTTATGTATTCAACGTTAACGCTGTAGGACATCCTTTTTGGATTAAAACTACATTGACGCTTGGTCCAGAAGATGCGTATTACGGTGTTGCAAATAATGGGAACGACAACGGAACCATTAATTTTATAGTCCCAAAAGACGCCCCAAATACTTTATATTACAATTGTCAATATCATACCACAATGCGTGGTACTATCAATATCGTAGATTAAGCAAGCCATTCTAACCACCCAGTAACAATGTATTTTTCGTTACTGAGTGGCGGGTTGCCACGATGCGTATGAGTAAACCCTGCAGGCCAAATTACAACACGGCCTTCGCTGGCATTGACCCGTCGATGTTGGTATAAAAATTCAGTTTCTCCGCCAATGGGCACACTATTAAGATACAACATAAAAGCAATTACTCTTGAAGATGATAATCGTCCATCGTTTTCATAATGCCAAGGATGATATCCTCCACCAATTGGTGTTTTTTGAACCCTTATACCTAAAGACCCGTGTTTGACTGATGTTGCCAATATGCTGTACTTTTTTACATAATCTTCGTAACAGGGCCAAAATTTTTCAAAAAAGAATTTTAGAGTAGGATGTGTTTTATCAATATAAAACTCGTCTAGCTCCATAGGAAAACAAGTTTCGTCTTGTTTTTCATGAGCATGACCATCCTTTAAACTTTGTCTGTCAAACACTAAATTTAACTTTTTCATTTCTTCAAAATAGTGAATAATATCTTTACACTCTTGTGAAGTTAGTACATTGTCGTAAACACCAATAAAATCATGTTGGATCATATAAATCTAGTCCTTGAACTCAACTCTGACAAACCTTCTTGGCGCACAATAAATTTAATAACGCTATCAACATGTATAGCCATAGGCTTTCTAGTAGGCAATTCAAAACACTTACAATAGTAGTCCTGTAGTCTTAATTTGTTATTAACAACATCGAGATTCATTGGAGTTGTTGGTAACGGTCCAAAAATTTCCTTTCGACTTCCAACAAACATTTTTTCTTCACCATCTTCCATATAAAAAATTATTACATTGCGGTCAGTCAATAACTTATCTAACCATATTTGTAATTTTCTTCTATCTTTTTGAACTTTTCTTTTTGTGTAATCGTCTTTGACTTTTCTATCAACTACTAGAAATGTACAAAATTCTCCATCACTAATTTCGTGTAACATAATTACCCACCAAAATGTTTATAATAGAAATCCTTAACAAGATTTCTTTTAAGTTTAAATGTAAAATTATTTAAAAAATTTCTTTTATTTAACCACTTTAAATCACTACTTGTAGCATCTCTACAACTGACTTGAAATTTTTCTTCGCTAATTGGAATAATGTGCATTAGTGGTGTGCCAGCCTTGATCAATGTTTCTCCATCTTTAATATTCCAATTAAGTTGAACATTTATTTCTGAGCTTATACCTGGATCTAAAATACCAGTACAACTTTCAAATTCAAAAGAGTCTGGATAAGCAATTGGTAAAATTAAAAACTTGACGCCTTTAGGGGCAATAACATGCCAAGGAGTGTTTAATTTAACAATTTGATTTATTGCTGATGGTTTTCTTGGTAACATATCAGTAATAGACTTTTGATGCATACCAATGATATTAGTACTACCCATTAAGTCTGCCAATCCTTGGTTAGGAATTTTCCATCCAAATCCGTCTTTGTTTATTTCAGTTCTAATTATAAAGTCGTGCCAGGCTGGAACAATGAAACCATAGTTGTATAAATCAAATATTCCTGGACACTGATATAAATGACTTGATCTGTCATTTGTGTTTTTCTTTTCCTCCAAATACTGATTTTTTACCTTTGAAACCCAGTTGGGCAAAGACTCATTGGCATGGACAATTGGGCAAACGTCTGCTACACCATCTATTGTTGAAAAGAATGTTATAGTTTTCATTTTGGTCCAATAACAATATCAAAAGTTATGTTTATACGTTCACGCTGAGAATAATTTGGATCAACTTCGTGGGGAACCCACGCTGGCCACATGACCAAGTCTCTATCTTTTGGCAAGTATGCTACATCATCAATAAAGGGTGCGCCAGGATTACACTCTGATAAACTGTTACCCGGATTAATTAATCTTAATGCTCCAGTATCCTCGCCTTGTAGATAATATACTGCTGAAAAATGACTTTTAACATGTGCGTGTCTTGCATTCCTGCTCTGTGGACTGTTGATATTAGTCCAATAAAAATAAGCAATTTTTTTGTAATCTAAATTTTTTCTATCTAATTCATTAGCATATTCTAAAATAAACGCATCCAATAAAGTACGTAACGATTCTAAAAGCCAATCAATATTTTGATATTGGGTTTCTGTTCTCCAACAATTTTCGTTATTATATCTTGCGGGCTTAATATTATTTTGTTTAGCCAGTCTTATTTGTTGTAGAAGTTCATTATACTGTGCATCAGTACCAACATTTGATTCTAAAAATAAATCAGCTCTAAAAAGATTACACTTTTGCATACCAATCCCTTAGATATTGATATTGGTTAGGGAATATTTTTTTAGCTAAATCAACTCTAGATTGATGCATGTCTTTAAAATATTTCCCATAAAGTTCTTGTTTATCTGTTAAATTGTTTTTTACATTAGCGTAGCCACCGCCTGCATGTATTACACTAAACCATTGAACAGTGTTGAACATAGAACTAGGACTAAAGTAAACATACTTGCTTGGCATTGGGTAAAAATTACTTAGTACAAACTGAACATCCTGAGGCAAATCTTCTATTCGTTGTTCACCAATATTTTTCCAAAATTCAGTATCTCGTCTAGTTGCAAAATGATAGTGTGCCCAAACAAATGCCACGATTTCAGTAGTCATTTCGTAAAATCCTCTATTAATAAGGTCTTTTACTTGTTGATTCCAAACATTTCCACTCATGTTTAACAAGTCGACGATTGATCTTACTACCGCAGTTGTAAATGTGATCCCCGTCGCTTCCAAAGGTTCAACAAACCCTGCACTTAGTCCAACAGCACAAACGTTTTTAACAGCGATTTCTTTATGAGTTCCGCATTTCATATCTAGATGTCTTGCAGTGGCTTCAAACTCGCCAACACTTTCTCTAAGTTCTTTTTCGGCATCTTCTTTATTAATAAATTTACTACTGTAAATATATCCGTTACCAATCCGTGTAAAAATTGGAATGGTAAATCTCCATCCTGAAGTCATCGTCGTTGCACGAGTGTATGGAAAACATTCTTTTTCAGGATCTGTATATTGTGTTGGAACAACTACTGCCTTATCACATGGCAAATATTCTGCATAAGATGTAAATGGGGATCCTAATGTTTTTTCTAATAGTAAAGATTTAAACCCACTACAATCAATAAAAAGATCCGCAGTATAAGAATTATTTTTATCATCGATCAACTTGGTGATTCCATACATATCTTTTTCAATGTTTTCGATCTTAGTGTCAATGTGATTAATTCTGTTGCCTAAAATATCTTTTATTGTTTTAATGATTTCATATGCATTAAAATGTACAGCACCGTAACCTGCTTCACCTGAACCAAAGTTCACGTCCATACTGCCTTCAATCTTAGGACAAATATTTTCTTTAGCCAGTTGATATGCAGGGTGCCAATCTCTAAATTCTTTAGGATCTTTATTTAAAAAATAATCGCTAGTAAAATAGTCTTCTGAAATAACTGCATTATTAACAGTGTCATTGTCTACAAAATATGGCTCATCATTCCATCCAACTAGTTCTACTCCAAACTTAAAACTAGCTTGGCTTGGGTTCATCCAAAGTTTTGGTGGTATTCCACACTGGTGTAAAAATTGTGCTGTTAGAGGTTGTGTGCCTTCACCAACTCCAATTGGTCCAAGTGATGTGTCTTCTATCAAAGTAATTTTTGTTGGTATCTTTAAATTATTCACCATATAGGCAGCAGTGAGCCAACCGCTTGTACCGCCACCAAAAATTACCACATGTTTTACTTTATTAATCATTGTTTCCTCATCACTAATATATACAAACCATTCCACCACTCTCTTGGATTTTCAACACTATTTAGAATTAATTTTTCATAGATAACTCTACCGCCAACAGAATTGATACCTTGTCTTGCCCCTTCAACTACTCCTTCCCAATTAGCATCGTCAAAGATTAAAATAGACTCTACATCTAAACAGTTGTAATAATGTTCAACTGCACGTTTAGTACTGTCTAAATCATGTGGGCCATCATAGAAAAACATTTTAATTGGTTTCTCAAATGCACTAGTATCTACGCTAAACAAATCTCCATTGTAAACATCAACTCTAGAAACACCTTTGTACTTCTTAATGTTTTCTTTAAAGTTTTCAAATGTGTTGTCTGGCAATTGTCCTATATTATTAGTTAAAGGTTGAATATTCTGTTGCCAGTTGTCTACAGCAATAGCATGAATTGGGTTATTTTTTAACACAGCAGTCATTGTAGCGCCAACACCTGACCCAACTTCTAAATAAGTGTCAACACCAGATGCAATAGCGTTTAATAAAGATTGTACCCTAACGCTTGTTAACCCAGGAACATTTGTGCTAACTTTGGGCACGCCACTGTCTGCAATACATTCAACTACATGCTGTACTAGTTCTGAATACTTAATGTCAGCTGCCTTTTTGTCATAAATTTTGTCACAATACTGACATTCCCAACATTCAAACTTGCATGTTTTAATTTTTTGACGCCAAATATTAATTGGTTTATCTGCTAGATTGGTTTCTTCTAAATATTTTTCAAAGCCATTGATTAGTATCTCATCACCTCGAGCAAATTTCCTAATGATGTCCATTGTTTCGTAAAGCCTAGAAACTGCTTCTCTACCATGCATTTTAAAACTGTCAATGCCCAACTCTTCAGTCAGTTCAATCCAGTCTTCTCTCCAAGGTGGAAAGTTAGCTGTTTTAAGATGTACTGCTGGATCTAATACGTCCCACTTAGGACAACTTACACGACTTATGGGGTCGTTAAAGTACTGTGGGTTTGCTCCAACTCTATTATTATTAAATTCAAAATGCTCAACCATCATTGGGCATCCGCCCAAACATCCTTCATTGGCCAACAAACTTATGGCAATATCTCTACCAGTAGTTTCTTTAATATATGCTTTGGCTTTTTTTATTTTTAATAAAGTTTCTCTGTCACGCATCAAATCTCTATCTAAATTTATATAATCAAACCCAGCATTGGCTAGATTGACAACTTCTTGTGCAGTGTGAACTTCTCGTAAAATAGTATTTTTTACATACAACTCAGGAAATGCTGCCTTAATTTGCCCGGTAGCCATCCAGTGGGTGTGTGGTATAGTGGCGTTACGAATGCCTTTATCATACAGTGGTTTAAAATTAGATATAAATGTATCTAAATTAGACTGCGTGGGAGGTATAGTAATATTATTAAATGTTGCACTAACAGGAATACCCAAAGTATTTTGAATGTACAAGGCGGCGTCTATGGCGTATTGATAATCTTCGTGGAGTACAAACACATCTCCCATAGCATCTTGCATAAATGGTTTAATTCTAGATGTGAAATACACATCACGAATATAGTCCTTGTATTCTGCTAGAAAATTATAAAATTCTAGGTATTGTTCAGGAGAAAGTTTTGGATTAAGCGGTACGCTAAAAAGTTTTTTGTTCATGTGTAGTCGTAAAAAAAGGTACTATATACTTATTATAGCACCTTTCTTGCAAAATGTAAATTAGAAGTTAAAATTTAAATTTCGCAACAACTTCGGGAGATTTTTCCATTCCTGCTGTGTATGCAGTTAAATTTACGTCAAAATAATTTAAGAAAAATATCTGAGCTTCGTTGAGCGAAGTTAATTTGCTCGCCTTTTCTAACAAAAACTCTTTGACTCCTGGCTCATTGTCTTCTGATAGTTTATTTAAAATTTGTAGCTTGGCTATTGCTTTGAGCAATTCTGTACAATTTTTAATATCCTCGTCAGTCAAATAATAAAGCTGTTTCTTATAACCATTATTAGCATAACTGGTTGGGGAAAGAATTTCTTCATAAGTTCCAAAGTTTTTCACTAGTAATGCTATTTCACCGTCAACTGATCCTGCTATCTTATCTGACTTGGCAACTTTTTCTGGAATTACTTCATGTGGTAGCCACTTTAGATAAACGTCTGCTTCGTGCTCAGGAGCAATATAAGCAATACTGTAATGCCAGTATTTGCCAAAAATATTCATCCTAGGATCTAGTCTAGGATCACTGCCCGATATCGTTTCGAATACTATATACATTTAAAAGGTCCTCTGCTCCATTAGCTGATTCTATTGTTTTTGTTGCTGGTTGGTCATCTACAAATTCAATTGGAGCTGGTATTGTTAAGTCTCTGTTGTTTATTTTTTGCTTGGCTTCTAATAGTTGACTAGCTTCAGCTTGTAGCTTGACTTGATACGCTTGAAGTTGTGTACTAAAATTAACAGTCAGTGCTAAAGTTTCTGCTTGTTGTTCTGGACTCATACTTAATATTGCGTCCATATTACCTGTCCCAACACGACCATAGAACAACATATCACATGCGGCTTGTTTGGCTAGTCTGTTAGTCCAATACTCTCCCTCATAGTGATCTTCTTCCTCAGTATCAAGAATATCCATATAAGTTCTGCCAGAACCATCTGGAAGTTTTGCTTCATCAGATGCCATGAATTCATCTATTAGATCAATTAAATGTTGTCTTTCCAAATACCAATCTTGAATACGACGCTTACTCATATAGATATTTCTATCAGTTTTCCACATTTCTATTTCAGCTAGTCGCTGATCCAAATCATCTGATGAATTGTCTTTTATTCTTTTGTATCTATCGTACTCAACTTGCAATTTAGCAATTTCGTACTCCATGTTTTCAATGGATTCTTCTTTGCTTTTTAGCTCTAATAGCCACTGTCTAAATTTAGAAAAAGGTGTAATTTGTTGTTGACCAACAAACCAACGTAGTTTATATTTAGGATTGGTCCATTCTTTGTTTAAAGCACGTTCAATCATCTTTTTTGCTGAATCATCTAACATGCTTACGTCAGTATTGATCGTACTTTGAAATCTCTGTGAATTATACTGTTTTATTCTATCTGCCATGCTTCCCTCTAAATTTATTAAGTCTTTTATTTAACCTAATTAATCTCGCCAGGAGTTAGTTGCGGAACTGTTACCCCCATTACCTTTTGGTTCTGTAGTACTACCCATGGTTTGACCAGTCCTTGTTTGATAAATGAACTTATACGTAGTGTTGACGTGTGTTCCATTATAGAATCCGGTACAATATCCCCAATCTTGCCCAACAGTAAAGTTTTCTTCACCTGACTGATTAGGTTTTGAGCCCACAACATCTCGTGAAGAATTAGTAAACATATCAGTTTCTCGCCAGTTACTGCTAGGATTACTTTCTCTACCAGACATGTGCATACCTTGTTTAAACGGTATTGTGTGTTGATATCCGTCGCCAGCTACTGTGGTGCCGCCACGTGTGGTCATAGTTCTTGTGGCAAAGTACCAATTACGTTCGCCGTTGCCATAAAAAATTCCTAAATTTTCATGACTAGTTCCCCAGTTCTGTCCCCCAGTACTGTTACCATAATTTGAACCCAATGTTTCAGTAACAAGGTCAAATTCATATGTAGCACTTGATCCGTAACCGCTAGTCACCCATGCTTTATAAACTTCTTGCTGAACAGTTCCATTGTTGATATGTGCGAACGGCCAACTTCTTGTATAGCCTGACGTTCTTCGAACTTCAGTTCGCATATTGAAACAAATTACGTTACTAGCCGCCACGCAGTGAGATCCAGACGCACCCCAAGTAAAACTAAAAGTTTTATTATGTGCTTGACTTTGATAGTTGTGCGCGGCTTCTTGCTTTTGATCCGTACCAGTTAAATCTACTGTAGTATCTGTTGCAAAGATGGTTCTATTTGTAGTGTTAAACACCACACTACTTTGATACCCGCCATGTTGATAACCAGTAGTAATAATTTGTCTAGTAAAAAAAGGAACAACTGTGTCGCGCCAAGTTCCTTGACCATATAAGCCAACTTCAGCTTGTGCCCAGGCTTCAAGAGTATTTGTGCTTGGGTTATATCGTAGTTGACCCTGACCCGTAGTTTCATATACAGGTGTTGGTAATACTAAGAATCCAGTGTCATTAATTCGAGTACTTTTTAAATTAGCCATTAATCTCTCCAACCACAAAGACCAGAACTTGCACCACCTTTACCTTTTGGTTCAAGCGTACTAGAGTTTGTAACGCCAGTTTCGGTGTAGTAATACCATTTCCAACTTAGATTATTTTGTGCGCCGTTGTATTGGCCTAGCATATATTGCCAATCTTGTCCAATAGTAAAGTTTTCTTCACCACAATTTCCATGTGGTTTACCATAACTTCCCATGGTAGTGTCTGTTTGCATATTTGTTCTTCTTAGGTTGTTACCGCCGTTATAGCTTCCTTCGTTGCCAGCCCAGCACCACATATATTTACTTTGCACAGATTTTTGCTGTTCATGGTTAGAAACTCCGTTTCTAATTCCTGAAGCTTGGACAGTTCTTGTGGCAAAATCAAATCTATCTTGGTCGCCACCCCAATATATGAATCCAAAGTTTTCGTGACTCATACCCCATGTACCGCCACTTTGTCTACTGTTGGTTCCAAGTGTGCCTACAAGAGTTTGTGTTGTCATATTAAACTCTTCAATGATTGCTGATCCGCCGCCATTGATCCAAGCATAGTAATGTTCTTTGAAAATACAACCAA
>JACCEB011765621.1_pt1 | contig 29275 bp, 20 predicted proteins | sample 7454761 | NCBI WGS metagenome assembly JACCEB01 (sample SAMN15323454, study PRJNA562643) | freshwater metagenome | isolation source: river surface water | place: USA:Blue River Watershed | collected 2017-08-18
ATTAAATCGCCAAATGCGACATGTCTTTACTTTCTAGTAAAGATTCGCCCATTAAGAATTCATCTACTGAGCGTGCACACTCTCTACCCTCGGAAATAGCCCAAACCACCAACGACTGACCTCTACGCATATCTCCAGCAGCAAAAACTTTATCAACGTTAGTTTTGTAATCCTTTTCGTTTGCTTTAACATTGGTACGAGGATCTAACTCTACACCAAACTGCTCCAATAAACCACCTTTATCCGGACCAGTAAAACCTACTGCTAATAAAGCTAAATCACAAGGCATTTCTTTTTCGGTACCTGGAACTTCCTTAAACACCATTCTTCCACCCTCATCTATCCACTCCAATTCAGCAACTTTAATTGCTTTAAGTTCGCCATTATCATTACCGATAAACTCCTTTGTTAAAATACTAAACTTACGTTCGCAACCTTCCTCATGCGATGAAGATGTACGTAAAACCAAAGGCCATTCTGGCCAAGGATTTTTGTAATCTCTACTCATAGGTGGTTTTAAATTAATCTCGAACTGCGTAACAGATTTTGCACCATGACGATTTGATGTACCCACACAATCCGAACCTGTATCACCACCGCCAATTACAATCACATTTTTATCTGTAGCAAACACTTCTTCTACATTTTTACCTTTGTGATTTTCGTGTTTTAATTCCGAAACTCGAGCATTATTTTGAGATAAAAAGTCCATTGCAAAATAAATTCCTTTTAAATCTCTGCCCGGTATAGTAACATCTCTTGGAGTTGTTGCACCTCCTGATAAAACCACAGCATCAAAATCTTTTAAAATTTCATTCGCTTGAATATCGTTACCAACCTCAACACCACATTTAAATGTAATACCATCACGCTCCATTAATTCTACTCTACGCTCCACAACCCATTTTTCTAATTTAAAATCTGGAATACCAAAGCGTAATAAACCTCCAGGTTTTTGAGCACGTTCAAATACAACTACACTGTGCCCAGCTTTGTTTAATTGCTCTGCAGCAGCTAAACCCGCAGGACCACTACCAATTACTGCAACTTTTTTACCAGTGCGTTTGATATTTGATTTTGGTTGAACCCATCCATTTTTAAAAGCTTCCTCAATAATCGATTTTTCTATATGTTCGATTGCTACTGGCGGTTTGTTGATACCCAAAACACAAGAACCCTCGCAAGGAGCCGGACAAATTCGACCAGTGAACTCAGGGAAGTTGTTTGTTGTAGATAAAATATCAAAAGCCTCTTTCCAATCGCCACGATATACCGCATCGTTAAACTCTGGGATTACATTCCCCAGCGGACAACCACTGTGGCAAAAAGGAATACCGCAATCCATACATCTAGCAGCTTGATTACGTGTTTTTTCTTCCGAAAAAGGAACATAAAACTCTTTATAATCTTTTATTCTTTCATCAGCTGGTTTATATTTCGGTAATTCTCTTTCAAATTTTAAAAAACCGTCTTTCTGACCCATATCTTTTATATCTTTTTAAAGTATCAAAAAATTAAGCTAATTGTGCTTGTTGTTTTTGTTTTGCTTGTTCCAAAACACGTTTGTAATCTCTTGGCATAACTTTTACAAAAAACTGTTTTTCTTTATCCCAAGATTCGATAATTTTTTTAGCTACTCTGGAAGAAGTTCTTTCTAAATGCTCGTTAACCAATTGGCGTACAAAAGTAAAATCCTCTTGTTGTAATTCCTCTAAATCACTTAACTCATTATTGAAATTATCTCCAAAATTATTGTAACGATTGTAAACGTAAGCAATACCACCACTCATACCAGCACCAAAGTTTCTACCCGTTTCACCCAAAATCACCACTCTACCTCCTGTCATGTACTCACAACCATGGTCCCCAATGCCCTCAACAACCGCAGTAACACCCGAGTTACGAACTGCAAAACGCTCGCCTGCTAAACCGTTGATAAATGCTTTACCAGATGTTGCACCATAAAATGCAACGTTACCAATAATCATATTTTCCTCTGGAGCAAAGTTTGATTTTTTACTAGGATAAACAACTAATTCGGCGCCAGATAATCCTTTACCAAAATAATCGTTTGCTTCACCTTCCAATTCAAATAAAACACCTTTAGTAGTAAATACTCCAAACGACTGTCCGGCAGAACCTGTTAATTTAACATGAATTGTTCCTTCAGGTAAGCCTTTACCTCCATGAACTTTACAAATTTCGTTGGATAACATAGCACCCAATGAACGATCTGTATTGATGATTTTAAACTCACCTTTTACTGGCGTACCATTTTGAATAGCTGGTTGAGCTAACTCAATAATTTTACGATCCAATACATCATTTATTACGTGATCTTGCTCTTTAAATTTGAATAAGCCTACAGATTGTGGAACTTGTGGTTTGTATAAAATCGGACTTAAATCTAAGTTTTTCAACTTCCAGTGATTTAAGTTTTCATCCACTTCCAACATATCCGATCTACCCACCATTTCATTAATTGTACGGAAACCTAATTCTGCCATGATTTCTCGTAAATCCTCTGCTAAGAAACGGAAGAAATTAACCACATGATCAGGATCACCAGAAAACAACTGACGTAATTCTGGATTTTGCGTAGCAATACCAACCGGACAAGTATTTAAATGACATTTACGCATCATAATACAACCTTCAACCACTAAAGCAGCCGTTGCAACACCCCATTCCTCTGCACCCAATAAAGTTGCAATAGCAATATCTCTACCTGTACGCAATTGTCCATCGGTTTGTACAGTAATTCTACTTCTTAAATCATTTAAAACTAACGTTTGGTGAGCTTCTGCTAAACCTAATTCCCAAGGTAAACCAGCATGGCGAATAGATGAAATAGGAGATGCTCCTGTACCACCATCATAACCCGAAATCAATACCACATCACCTTTAGCTTTTGCAACACCTGTAGCAATTGTTCCTACACCTGCCTCAGATACCAACTTAACATTGATACGTGCTGCACGATTGGCATTTTTTAAATCGAAAATCAACTGAGCTAAATCCTCGATAGAATAAATATCGTGGTGTGGAGGAGGTGAAATTAAACCTACACCTGGAGTACTATGACGTACTCTACCAATCCAATCATCCACTTTATGCCCTGGTAACTGTCCGCCTTCACCCGGCTTAGCCCCTTGAGCCATTTTAATTTGTAATTCTTCGGCATTAGTTAAATAATGTGCTGTAACACCAAATCTACCCGATGCTACTTGTTTAATTGCACTTCTTTCCCAATCGCCGTTAGCTTTTCTTTCGAAACGGATTTCATCTTCACCACCCTCACCAGAATTAGATTTACCTCCAATACGGTTCATAGCAATGGCTAATGTGGAATGCGCTTCGTGAGAAATTGAGCCAAAAGACATTGCACCTGTAGCAAATCTTTTAAAAATATTTTCGGCACTTTCTACCTCGCTTAACGGAATAGAATTACCTTTTTTAAATTTAAACAAACTACGAATAGTGATATGCCTTTTCATTTGATCGTTGATTGCGTTGGCATATGTTTTATATAATTCATAATCGTTTAACTTTGTACTTTTTTGTAAAGCATGAATCGTTACAGGATTAAACAAATGCGCTTCACCTTTACGTTTCCATTGGTAAAAACCACCTACAGATAAATGGCGCTCCTCTGGATTATCCGAAAATGCTCGTTTATGTTTAATTAAAGCTTCTTTTGATAAATCATCAAATGATAAACCTTTGATGCGGCTAACTGTACCTGTAAAACATTTTTCGATAACATTCACATCTAAACCAATTGCCTCAAACATTTGTGCACCATGGTATGATTGAATAGTAGAAATACCCATTTTAGAGAATACTTTTAACAAACCTGCATCGATAGATTTTTGGTAGTTTTTAAGTAAATCTTTAATGTTTACAATGCCATCCGCAATTTCTTCTTTATGCATTTCGCGAATAGTATCACCAGCTAAATATGCATTTACAGCATTGGCACCAAAACCAATTAATGTTGCAAAATGGTGTACCTCAATAACATCACCAGCTTCTACTACAATACTTGTTTTTGCACGTAATCCTTTTTTGCATAAAGCACTGTGTACAGCACCTACAGCTAATAAAGATGGTATTGGAGCTGTTAAATTATCCACTTTTTTATTAGAGATAATTAAAATATTACAACCCATTAAAGTTGCACGCTCTGCATTAGCTGATATTTCTTCAATTGCTCTTTCTAATGTTCCCGGACGACCGTTAGCAGTGAAAGTAGCGTTGATTACATAAGATTTAAACGAATCGTCGTTTAAGCTTTTAATTTTATCCAACTGACCATTGCTAATAACTGGAGAATCCAAATGAATTTGTCGGCAGTGCTCCGGTGTTTCAGATAAAATATTTTTTTGTGGACCTAAATTCGTGTACAAAGACATGATTACTTTTTCACGAATAGGATCGATTGGTGGGTTAGAAACCTGCGCAAATAATTGTTTAAAATAGTTGCTTAAGTGTTGAGCTTGAGTTGATAAAACCGCAATTGGTGTATCTGCACCCATAGAGCCCACAGCCTCATAACCATCTTTTGCCATTGGCGCTAGTACTTCTTCAACATCTTCTTTACTAAAACCAAAAGCAATTTGGTGTTGTAATAACTCTGTACCTTTATATGGCGCTTTAGATTTTTCGCGCGGTCGAGCTAAATCTTTTAAAGTTAATTTATTTTCTTTTAACCATCTACCGTATGGTTTTTTAGAACAAATTTCGTCCTTTAATTCATCATCCGAAACAATTCTACCTTGTTTTAAATCGGCAATAAATAATTTTCCAGGTTGTAATCTACCTTTTTTAATAACCTTAGTTTCATCTACAACTAAAGCACCTGCCTCGGAAGCCATAATTACTGTATCATCATTTAAAACACAGTATCTTGATGGACGTAAACCGTTTCTATCTAAAGTTGCGCCTACAACTTCACCATCTGTAAAAGATATAGAAGCCGGACCATCCCATGGTTCCATAATTGAGCTGTAGTATTCGTAAAACGCACGTTTTTCTTCACGCATTTTAGGATTTTTTTGCCAAGCTTCAGGAATCAACATCATCATTACATGTGCCAACGGACGACCACCTAAAGCCAACAATTCTACTACGTTATCCAAGTTAGAAGAATCCGAACGACGGATATCGCAAATTGGCATCATCCAATCAATTTCTTCTAAAGTAAAGTTAGTAGATTCTAACAACACCTGGCGACTCTTCATCCAGTTAACATTACCCTTAATGGTATTAATTTCACCATTGTGTGCAATGTAACGGAAAGGTTGAGCCAAACGCCATTTAGGAAAAGTATTGGTAGAAAAACGAGAGTGAACAACTGCTAAAGCAGATTCCATTTCGTGGTTTTGTAAATCTAAGTAATAAGCAGGAACCTGATCGGTACGTAACATACCTTTATAAACAATCACTTTATACGAACAGCTAGCGATATAAAAATTTTCATCTGCACCAGCTATCTCATTTTTAATTGTACGTATAGCATACTTACGTAAAACTACTAATCTTCTTTCTAAATCTTCTTTATTATCGCTTAATAAATACTTTAAAAATACCTGCTGAACATCTGGTTCTGTAGCTAAAGAGGATTTCCCTAACATAGAATTATCTGTGGGAACCTTTCGATAAGCAATTAATTCAAAACCTAATTTTTTAATATATTCCTCAAATCTATCTTTTACAATAGCACGTAAATTTTCGTCCTTAGGGAAAAACGTCATTGCTACCCCATATTGTCCAAACTCAGGTAAATCAACATTTTGTTTTTTTAACTCTGATTGGAAAAAATCATGAGGAACTTGTAATAAAATACCAGCACCATCACCACTTTCGGGCTCACATCCACAACCACCTCTGTGCTCCATGTTGATTAACATAGATAGCGCATCGCGAACAATTTTATTAGATTTTTTGTTTTTTAAATTGGCTACAAACCCAATACCACATGAGTCTCGCTCAAAACTTGGGTCGTACAATCCTTGATTAACCGACATATATCTTTTGCTTTAATTAACAACTTCCCCAAGAAAAGGGAGTACAAAAGTACGTAAAAAATAACAAAATAGAAAGTTATCCACATTAAATAAATTCATTTGATTATTTAATTTGTAATTATTATTTTCCAACACCCCCAATTTTATGTTAATTTTTAATGGAAATGATATAAAAAGTTAACATACCCCCCCTCAAAAAAGTTATGTAGAATATAATTTATAAATATCAATTTGTGATTTTGTTTAAAGTATTAACAATATGAATATATTAAAAGGTAAAGTAAACTATTTAAATTTCTGTTTCTTTTTATTCGTCATTTCTAAATAAGCATTTCCTTGTACTGTTTTGCCATTTATCGAGCCATTTACTATACACATTCCTTCCCAATATGATAATTTTTGAAAACCTTGAGATATTGTTAATTCTTGATTAGGAAATAAGGTTTGCAACTGTAGTTTAGCATTTAAATTATCTATTTGTATATCCCAAATCATGGGATAGATTTTTTTTGTGCGTGGACTTTTCCAGTATTCATTTGGTACCATTTGAATATACTCATGAGGAATTGTATAAACCTTTAGTAAACTATCCTTGAATGTTCCACCATATACTGTAGTATTATTTTTAGGGTTATGTACTTGATACAACATTAAATCGCTTCCATCATTAAAATGAACAGATAACCAATCCCATGAAATTTTCATCGGACTAACCGAACCGCAATTCCATTGTCTATCATACCAAAGCATACCTTTAACTGGTATAGTATCGTTTTTAATGATTATTTCACCTTTTGTTGATAATCTTGAGAAAGAATAATATCCAGCATCGGCCAAATTTCCATAATATACATATCCGCTATCGTTATGTAAAATTGGTGTTTGTGTGGATTGAGTTGTTAAATTAAAACTTACTGGATGCTTTTTCATTTGAGCATTTAATTGATAATTGCCCAAAGAGCCTTGTAAAATATAATTGCCCAATTTAAAATTTAAAGGTAAAGTATCGTTTAAAATATCTTTAGTTAATTGGATAGAATAATCGTAGTAAAAAACACTATCTTTTGGCAAACTTACAGCAGCATTAACCATAACGCGAGATAATTTATCATAAGTATAAAAATGAAAAAACACATATTCTACACCATATAAATTACCTCTATTATCCTCTAAAAAGCCTGTTAAATACCACCATTCCAAAGAATTTTTAGGGTGTTTTATTTCCTCAAATGGTAAATTAGCAGCTTTTTTGGGCACATCAAATTTGGTAACAAATGGTTTACTGCAAGATGCTAATAATAAAATAACCCATAAAATTCGCATGATTTATACTTTTAGAATTACAAAAATACTGCATTGCTAAAGGCATAAATAATATTTAAATGAATTTAATAATATTAAGATTTGGTTAGTTTACGTTAGTTTTTAGTTAGCTATAAATATTGTTTAAATAAAAATACTATTATTGCAAAGATTTTTAAATATGGAATTAATTTTAGTATCCGATTTTAGTCCAATAGTAAACGAACACTTGCTACTTAACCAATTATTTATTAATGGTTTAGAAGTATTTCATTTACGTAAAAGGGATTATACATTGCAACAAATGATGGATTATATTCAAGCCATACCGGCTGTATATCATCCTAAGATTGTTATCCATTCGCATTTTCAATTGTTATCCTATTTTGATTTAAAAGGTGTTCATTTTAGCAAACAATATACATTAGAACATTTTAAAAATGAATCATCAGAAGAATTATGGAATTTAGTATGCAAAAAGCATATTAGTTTAAGTGTGCATAGCTTAAATGATATTTTAAAATTAGAACAGGTATATAATTATGTGTTTATCAGTCCGGTTTTTGATAGTATCTCTAACCGTGGTTATAATGCAAAAATTAAAATAAAAACTTTCCAAAAATTTTTAGAAACCCCAAACCGTAAAGTTAAAGTAATTGCGCTGGGAGGTATTAAAGAAGATAACATACCGCTAGCCTTTGCAACAGGATTTGATGGGGTTGCAATGTTGGGATACATTTGGAACGAGTTTGCGCAAAATAAAAACGTTGATTTAGGAATAGAAAGATTTAAACAAATACAACGATTACTAAAATTAGTAGAGTATCCAATAGGATAATTTTAATATAAAAAAAGGGAGCAAAATAGCTCCCTTCTATATCATTTGTTCGAATTATTATCTTGAAATAATTAATCTTTGAACTTTGTTAGAATTAGGGAATTTAACAAAATAAACACCCGAAGCTAAATCACCAACATAATTTGTACGACCAGTAAATTGCTTAACCAATCTTCCAGATGCGTTGTAAACTTCAGCAACAGAATATATGCCTTCAACATTTACGTAATCTCTAGCAGGATTAGGGAATAAAACTATTGGATTTTCATTTACATCATCCGTATTCGTTGTAGTATTTAAAAACTCTAAATAATCAACATTAACATTTCCAACAACAATTTCTAATCTTAAAATATGTGTTCCTTGAGGAACAGTAACGTTAGAACTATATGTAACTTCTTTATAACTTGTCCAACTATCCGTAAAAGTCATTGGAGTTGCTGGCATCAACTCATATCCATTCAATGTTAAACGAATTCTTCCTACAGGATCTGATAAATCAACTTGAGCAACATTAAAAACTAAATTAAAATTACCACCTACTGGAGCATTTACTGTATACTCTAACCATTCACCTGCAACCGTATAATCTACCGAATATTTTTGATAATTATATTCCTGAATATCAACAGGATGATTTAATCTGTATGGATTTACACTTGGATCTGGTTCCCATGGATTAAATTCTTCATTATAAGTAACACCTTCTGGTCCATTATCAAAATCCTCCGCTTCAATTCTTCCTGGTATAGGATGTGCCTGACCCAAAAATGGCGTACGGTTAGCAAACGGGTCTGTAACAGTAAAACTAACCACGTCAGATGCCGTTAGATTACCTTCATCAGTAGCAGTAAAAGTTATTGTTTCGGTACCTGTAAAGTTATTAGTGCTTGAAATAGTTGCTACACCATTTGAAATTGAGATTAAGATATTTGTATTACCAGTTGCTGAATAAACTAAATTGCTTACTGAAGTTTTATCATCGTTAAATACTGTTTTTAAATCTATAGTATAAGAAGCAAAATTCATGGTTAAATTTTGATCAGAAATTGCGTTTACTACTGTTGGTGCAAAATTTGTGTTTTCATCTACCACTTTAATTTGAACAGGTCCTTGATGCGGATAAACGTTAACCAACATGAAACCATTTTTGATGGAATAATTACTAATTGTATTTCCATTTTGCGATACATCCCAATCACCATTAACATTTAAACCATCTAAATTTACCTTTAAAGTTATTGGATCTTTGTAAACTAATCCGTTAATATAATTGGCTACATTAACTGTAATTTGAGGATTTATGGATGTCCAAGTAACATTTATAGTTTTAGTATTAGCATTATAACTTGTTTGGGGTTGATATTTTACTTTTTGTAATTGATAACTATTAATTTGTGTTACTGTTCCATTATATAACTCTCCAGATTCGATTTTTGATTTTACATAATTCATATGGTCTCTATATGCACTAACTCTTACAGCTCCCCAACCAAAATCACCAACATTATGTAATTCACGTAAAGTAAAAGTTCCATTAGTTATTGCATTATTTACAGTTCCATTTAAAACAGCTAGTTGTCCTGCACTATTTAATAGGCGGTGATTATCATCAAAAACCTGAACCGCATTTCTAAAATATCCATCTGCATCAGGTAAATAATCGTGTGGATCATCATTGTTATAACCATTTCTTGGAAAAGAACCTATTAAAGGTGTTGATTGTGGCCAACCAGATCTAGAGCCAGAATAACCTAAATCTTTCAAACGTTGATTTGCCAAATCCGAATGTCTATCATAAGGAAAAATATAGTAAACTGGAGCATATCCTGTACCGTTTAAAAATGCTGTATGAGCATCATTTAATTCTCTGTTGAAAGCGGTCAAAGAAGTTGACTCTCCCCAGCCCAATTGCCCATTACAAGGATCCCATCCTGCTCTACCTACAGCACATCCATGATCAAAAGAATGGTTAATTAATTCATGACCATGTTCATCCATCATAACTTGTTTTGCATGATTATACAATGTTTTTCCTCTAACTATTCTATTAGATTCACACTCATTAGCAATTGCGCCAAAACCAAATTTTATTCCTCTATTTGCAGCGATAGTATCACCATATTGCCAAATACCATCCACACCACTCATGCCATAATCATCATGAATTATTGTATATGCAGCTTTAGCATCGTTTTTCCATCTTGTAATTTGTGCTGAAGGATTTTGTGCAAATGAAATTGCACTCGAGAATACTCCTAGTAAAAGTAGATAGTTTTTTTTCATAAAAGTAGTTTAAGTAGGATTTCTAAATTAATCATTTTGATTATAAAAACCAAAATTAAATTTTTAAAACATTTTTAAAAGTAATTTGTTACATTTAAAAATTTTGAAATAAATAATTGATTAACAAGTGTTTGTGTGTAAATACTAAATTTAATTTTTTTCAAAAATTAAGTAAATATACTTATTTATTATAGTGTTAATTATTGATTAATATAATAATATTGCATGCTAAAGCCTCTTAAATAACTATTTATAAAAATTTTATTTTACAAAATGGCATTAAAAAAAGGGTTAAACAAATTGTTTACCCTTTTTATTTTTATGACTAAAATTTTTTTGTTTTTAAATTATTTAAACAATCATACCAGCACCAACAGTTTCGAATGTAAACGGATCTACCAATATTATACTTCCTGTACCTCTATTTTTAGTATAAGAATCAAAGCAAATTGGTTTTGCTAATTTTATAACAATTTGTCCTATATCATTCATTTCGATAGTAGTATCATTTTCAATACTTTCTAAAGTATTGATATTAAATTTATTACTAACAGTTTTTACAATTGCAGTTACTTCATTAGTAGTATGACGCAAAATATATTTACCTCCAACATTTAATGGCTTTTTATTTAACCAACATATTTTAACCTCTATATCTTGTCCAACTTCAGTTAAATTATTGCTTACTGTAAGCATATCACCCCTCGAAACATCAATATCATCCTCTAAAGTTATACTAACACTCATTGGTGTAAATGCTTCCTTTACCAATTCTGTTCCGTTATAAATTTCTTTAATTTTTGAAGTAAAACCAGACGGTAAGGCAGTTACAACATCACCAACTTTGAAAACACCTCCTTCAATTTTTCCGGCATAACTTCTAAAATCTGGATATTCCTTTGATTGTGGACGAATAACTCTTTGAACGGGAAAACGTGGGTTTACAAAATCTCTATCAGATTCAACTTCTACATTTTCTAAAGTTTTCATCAAAGTATCACCAGTATACCAAGGCATATTTTTAGATGCATCTACCACATTATCACCATGTAAAGCACATATTGGTATAAATCTTATATCTGGAACATTTAATTTTGCAGCAAATTTTTTGTAATCTTCAACAACTTCATTAAATCTTTTTTCGCTATAATCCACTAAATCCATTTTATTAATACAAACCACAATGTGTTTAATTTGTAATAAAGAAGCAATAAATGAATGGCGACAAGTTTGCTCAATCACACCATGGCGGGCATCTACTAATATTATAGATAAATTTGAAGTTGAAGCACCAGTTACCATATTACGAGTATATTGAATATGACCTGGAGTATCTGCAATAATAAATTTACGTTTAGGTGTTGCAAAATATCTATAAGCAACATCAATTGTAATTCCTTGTTCTCTTTCGGCTTTTAAACCGTCCGTTAATAACGCTAAATTAACTTGTTCGTCACCTCTTTTTGCACTGGAACTTTCTATCGCTTCAATTTGATCCTCAAAAATTGATTTTGAATCATACATTAATCTTCCAATTAAAGTACTTTTTCCATCATCCACACTTCCTGCAGTTGAAAAACGCAGTAAATCCATATCCAAATAACCCTTAGTTTCTATCGCCATAATCTATTTTTTAACTTGTACATTTATATTTGTATCTTGCTGTAATAATTTAATTGCCAACCAAGCCATTAAACCACTTCCAACTTTTAAAGACTTTTCATCAATATCAAAATTTCCTGTATGTAGGCCTTTATTTATACCCAATGCATTATTTGCAATTCCTAAACGGTAAAAACAACTTGGCATCTCTTGAGAATAATATGCAAAATCCTCACTTGTCATTCTTAAATCTAAAGGTATAACATTTTCTTCGCCCAAATATTCATTAGCAGCATTCCAACAAACATCTGTAACCCCTTCATCATTAACTAAATAAGGATAACCATCCTGTATATCAAAGTCACAATAACCCCCCATACCTTCTGCTATAGATTCTGCCATTTTTTTCATTTTCACCTTTGCTTCAGCTCTCCAATCTTCATCAAAAGTTCTAAATGTTCCCTCTAATTTAACTTCTTCTGGAATAATATTCGTTACGCCTAAACCTTCTATTCTTCCAAATGATAAAACACTCGGAATAATAGGATTTGCATGTCTGCTAACTATTTGTTGTAAAGCAATTACAATATGTGAAGCTATTAAAATTGGATCGATACATCTTTGTGGCAAAGCTGCATGCCCTCCTTTCCCCTTTACAGTAACATAAATTTCGTCGGCTGAGGCCATATACATACCTTTTCTAAAACCTACTAAACCAGCTTCTAGTTGAGGATATACATGTTGACCAACAATTAACTCAGCATCAGGTTTTTTTAATGCGCCTTCTTTTAACATCAATGATGCACCACCTGGCAACAATTCTTCTCCTGGTTGAAAAACAATTTTGATTGTTCCTTCAAATTCATTTCTTAGTTGGTGTAAAATTTTTGCAGCACCCATCATCGATGATGTATGTACATCATGACCACAAGCATGCATAACACCTTTATTTTTAGATTTATAAGGAACATCATTGGTTTCCAAAATTGGTAAAGCATCCATATCTGCCCTCAATGCAACAACTTTACTTTCCGGATTTTTTCCTTTAATATGTGCTACGATACCAGTTTTAACATACCCTGCTCTATAAGGAATATTATTTTTATCTAAAAAATTGCAGATGTATTTGCTGGTTTCGAACTCCTCAAAAGATAATTCTGGATTTGCATGTAAATGCCTCCTAATTTCAACCACTTCTTTAAAATACTGTTCTGCTAATGCTTTTACTTTTTCTTGCATAAACTTCTAAAAAACCTAAAAAGGCTAATTCTTTAAGCTAGCAAAGATAACACGTATAAACAATATCAACAAACAAAATCATTATCAATGCATTTTGAATTAACTTTTGTGATAAAAAACTATTTAATTATTATAAAAAGCAACTATAATTGTACATAAAACATTGATTTTCAAGTGTTTATATAAAAAATGAAATTATAGTATATTTAAAATATCCAAATTTTTATATAATTTACAAATTAGACTTTATAAATTTTATGGATTCTTGAATTCTAAAATCAAAATTTCCCTGAACAATAATGTAATTTAAATTATAATTATTTAAATATTGCTTGTATAAATTATAAAGCACATCTCTATCATTAGGGTTTTCTCTCAATATATCATCTTCCCATGGTATATCGGGTTTACATAATATATATATATCACAAATATTATTTTTTATTGAGTCCGTTACAAATACGGGGGTATGTTGATATTTAAAATCCATCCAAATATTTAACACTAAACACTCCGTGTCACAAATTACAATGGAAGAACATGCAGAAGAAATTAACTCAATTTGTTTATGGGCAATATTAATTACATCATCTTTAGTATATATTGGACCATTTTCTTCTAAATACAAACGAGCATATTCTGGAATATAAGATGCATTTAAAATATTAGATAAATATTTTGCTAAAGTTGTTTTACCAGATGATTCGGGACCTGTAATTCCTACCTTAAGCATGTAATATTTTTATTATATAGTATTAATTATTTGAAAATTTTTTAATGATTTTTTCCAATTTAAAAATCCATAGACAGCTAAAATTGTAAAAACAAAAAATAATAGCGCTGTTAACTTCAAATTTTTCGCATAATATAAATATACACTTACACTATCAATAACTATCCAATAAATCCAATTTTCTATAACTTTTTTAATAACTAAATAAGTTGTAAAAAAGCTAAAAACAGTTGTAAAAGCATCCAAATAAGATAAACTTTGCGTAGTAAATTTATGAGCTAAATAACCTAAAATAAACACAATTAAAATTCCAACAGAAATTAACTTAAGATGAAAACCAATAGATTTAAAATGAATATTATTACTATTATGAATTGACGATTTATTCCAATCCCACAAACCTTTTATAGCTACAAACAAATAAAACAAATTTAAGATAGCTTCAAAAAACAAGTTTACTTGATATGTAAGATAAATATAAACACTAGTTGAAATAATAGAAAATAACCAACAATACTTTTTTTGATGTGCAGCTGTTAAAACGTATAAAATACTACAACAAAAAGCTACTTTTTCAAAAAAAGATGATTTAATAAATAAATTGATAAGCTCCATTATTTTGCACAAATTTTTGCTCTTATCTTGTCAATTCTATCAAAAGTATAATTAAAAAATATTTTTCGATCTCTTTCATTAACTCCACTAATTAACGTGCTCTTTTTTATTACTAAATCAAAAACATCTTCTATGTAGTTACAAAAATGAGGGTCGGTGGTAGTCATATATTTTAAATTAATACTTGGTAAAAACGCTGCTTTTAAAATCGGACCTTTTACAAATATGGAATTGTCGGCCGCAAAAACTTCATTAAAAAACAATTTATAATTTGTAAAATCTTTTTTAGGTGGTTCGACATTTGTAAACTTTTGTTCTTGTTCTGCAAAACTAAATACTTTTTTAATTAATTTAGTTAAGTCATCTAAAATCATTAATGCTTCATGAGTTGTTACATAACCTAAATTACAATAATATTCTAATTGTGAAATTACACTGTGTGTTGTTTCTAAATTCCAAATTTCAACAGAATCAATCATGAAATATTTCTCATTAATTTGATTTGCTAAAGACTCAAACTCTGCATAGTTATCAAAATTGGAAAAAGTAGTTTCTTGATAAGCATTTTGATTCAACATAGTTTTTAAATAATACAAGGTTTTAAACTTGCCTAAATATGGATAACCCATGTTATAAAAAATAGGAATATCTTTAGCTAAATAAATAATCTTACTATTGGTTTGTAAAATTATATCGAAATTTTTTAAAATGTTTTTTAAATAATCTTTAAAATCGTAATCATGATCATGAAAAACAAAATTAAACAAAACCAAATCTTTTGATCTTTCTATGCCAGATAAATTGTCTATACTAACATTATACTTTTTAGCTAAAAACAAAAGTTCATCTAAAGAGAAAGAAATCCTTTTGTTTATTCTTCTATAAGCACTATCACTGCTTATTTCTAAATCTCTACTTATAATTTCAACTAACTTTAACTCGGGATTTTTATCCTTTATTATTTCTAACAAGCGTGCTTGAACCTGACTAATCTTTTCCATTTTTATAAAATGTTCCACGTGGAACATAATTTATTTTTGAATAAATAACAATATTGAGGAAACATCACTTGGTTTAATACCAGAAATTCTAGAGGCTTGTCCGAGGGTTGTAGGACGAACTTTATTTAGTTTCTCAATAGCTTCCTTAGACAAGGATTTAATATTATGATAATTAAAATCCTCCTTTATAAAAATATTATCAACATTCTGTAATTTATCAGCCATTTCCTTCTCACGTTGAATATAACCTTCATACTTTAATAAAATCTCAGCTTGTTCAAGTTCTTCGTCGGAATATGTTGATAAAAAATCAAACAAAGAATCAATTCCTAATAAATTAGAAACCGCAATTTGAGGCCTTAGAATAATAGAATTTAATTTAACTTTTTGAGAAATAGTTGAACTATTAACACTATCCAATATGGGATTAATATCGTTAGGAGAAACAGAATTGTTAGAAAAATAATCTAATAGTTTATCAACATTTTTTTGTTTCTTTTGAACAGCTTCGAACCTAGATTCTTCAGCTAATCCTAAAGCAAAAGATAAAGGTGTTAGTCTATCATCAGCATTATCCTGACGTAATAAAATCCTATACTCCGCTCTTGATGTAAACATTCTGTAAGGTTCCTCTGTTCCTTTAGTTATCAAATCATCTATTAAAACTGCAATATAAGCTTGATCTCGAGTTAAAACAAAAGGATCTTTTTCCTTAGCCAATAAATGTGCATTAATACCAGCCATTATTCCCTGAGCTGCTGCTTCTTCATAACCTGTTGTACCATTAATTTGACCAGCAAAAAACAAACCCTTAACCAACTTAGTTTCAAGAGTATTTTTTAATTGAGTTGGTTGAAAAAAGTCGTACTCAATTGCATAACCAGGACGAAACATTTTTGCATATTCGAAACCTGGAATCTTTCTAAGTGCATTGTACTGAACATCTTCTGGTAAAGAAGTACTAAAACCATTTACATACACTTCTACAGTATCCCATCCTTCAGGTTCAATAAAAATTTGATGACGATTACGCTCAGAAAAACGCTCAATTTTATCTTCTATCGAAGGACAATATCTTGGACCTAAACCTTGAATTCTTCCACTAAACATCGGTGAACGATCAAAACCAGTACGTAAAATATCATGTACTTCATCAGAAGTATAAGTTATATAACACGATCTTTGTTTTTCTAAGCGTTTAGTATTTGTGAAAGAAAATTTTGAAGGATTTTCATCACCAGGTTGTTCTTCCGTTTTAGAATAGTCAATAGTTCTACCATCTACTCGTGGAGGAGTACCCGTTTTCATTCTACCAGATATAAAACCAAAAGATTCTAAACTAGCAGTTAAACCAACAGAAGCCTTTTCTGCAGCACGACCACCGCCAAAATTCTTTTCACCAATATGAATTTTTCCATTTAAAAAAGTACCATTGGTAAGAACTACAGTTTTGGCAAGAAACTCAATACCTAATTGCGTTTTTACTCCATAAATAGTATCATTTTTAACTAAAACATCAGTAACCATTTCTTGCCAAAAATCAACATTAGGATTTGCTTCTAACGTTAATCTCCACTTTTCAGCAAAACGCATTCTGTCTGATTGAGCTCTTGGACTCCACATTGCTGGGCCTTTAGAACGATTTAACATTCGAAACTGAATCATAGTTTCATCTGTTATTATTCCAGACATACCACCTAAAGCATCAATTTCACGAACAATTTGTCCTTTAGCAATTCCTCCCATGGCTGGATTACAACTCATTTGAGCAATATTGTTCATATTTAAAGTAATCAATAAAACCTTAGAACCCATTTTTGCCGCAGCATGAGCTGCTTCACAACCAGCATGACCAGCGCCAACAACAATAACATCGTATTTATTAACAAACATAAAAATTAAAATATTAACAATAAAATTAAAATGTTAACAACGTATAAAACACTGATAAACAATTAAATAATAATATTCAAAAGTCAAAAATAAAATAAATTCTAAATAAAATGTTGAAAAGTATATTGATAAAATATATAATTTAGAAATCTTGATTAAAAAAACGATTATAAATGTCAATACATTCATCTTCTTTGGAACGCATTAACAATACATCTTCATGAGATTTATCCTTAAAACCCGCAAAATGACAAATTCCATGAGCTAAAACTCGAAGCATTTCATGAGTAAAAGAAACATTAAATTCACTAGCGTTTTCAATAACTCTATCAACACTTATGAAAATTTCACCAGATATAACAGGTAAAGCAGAATAATCAAAACTTATGATATCAGTATAGTAATCATGGTTTAGTGCATCAATATTAATTTGAAGTAAATGTTCATCAGAACAAAAAAAGTAGGAAATATCACCTAATTCAACCCCTAAATGCTCTATACATAACAAAAGCCAGTCGGAAACTACTGGCTCAATTTTTAATCTAAAATCGGTATCTAGATAATTAAATTCAATAAGAACATCATTCATTATAAAACTAAATCGTTGCAATCAAAAGAAATTCGAACTTTAGCTCCTTCATTCAAAAATTCTAAATTATGAGATAAATTTTTCATTAAGAAAACTCCTCTGCCATGAGGTTTTTCGATATTTTGAGGATGTGTTGGATCAGGTAAATGATTATAATCGAAACCCGGACCTTCATCTTCAATATCAAACGTTAAAATTCCATCAACCATCTCATAGGATAAATTAACCATTTTATTTGGATTTGATTTATTCCCATGGTGAATTGCATTATTAACAGCTTCAGTTAGCGCAATAAGTATATTACCATATGATTCATCAGAAATTTTATACTTAGCCGATATCTCTTCAATCAAAGAATCAACTATATTTAAATTTTCTGCTTTAGAATTAAAAGTTATAAGTTTACTCATTAGTATAAAATTTTTAGATGAAAATACATCTATGAAAATTAAGGTTGTTCAAAATTATTAAAATAGACTGATATTTTAGACTTATAATATAAATTAAAATTTGGATTATATTTATTTAATTGTTCTAAAGTATTCAAATCAGTACTTTTATACAATAAAGGTTTAGAAAAGTTACGATTTTCTAAAAATTTTGCAGTTTCACCTTTACGTTTCTCATCTAGTTCTTGTTCTAGTAAACCCTTTTCAGCTTCTAAAAGTTTAGTCATAATCTTTTTTTGCCTATTAATCAATTCATTAGATAAATTTTTATTATACAAATCCTTTTCAATATTTTCAAATTCTTTAAGCAACTGCGGTGCATCACCTGCACCACCATTGCCTTGCTTCTGCAATTGCTTTTCCAATTCTTTTAATTTTTCTTTCATTGCAGCTTGTTGAGCCGCCATTTGTGCAAAATCTTTAGCAGAACCTTTATTACCTTTAGATCCATTCTCTCCTGGATTAGAACCCTTTTCCATTTGTTTTTTCATTTGTTCAATTTGTTTGGCTAACATATCCTTAAGTTCGCCCATTGAATCTGAAGGTTTTGGGTTTTTACCGCCAGGTTTTGAACATGAACCAGACCCAGGCTGACTATTTTTCATTTGTTCTTGCATTTTTTGTAATGATTCATCTAACATTAAAGCAAGATTATTAGCAGAAGTCATAACAAATTGTTGTTTCACAATAGCATTATAAGGTTGACGTTTAAACATTAAATCTTGAGAAAGTTTTAAATTATTGGTTAAATTAAATAACTCATTCGTAACCAAATCTTTAATTTGAATTTGACGTTTACTTAATGCAACTAAAGAATCTTCAATTATTTTCGCATCATTTAATAACTTTTTTTGTTCATTTGCTAATGAAGTAAATTTAGGATCGAGTGGATTAATAAGTTTTGACTTAGCTAAAACATCTTCTTGAGAGTTAGATAAATACAAAAGGTTTTCTAAAATCTGACGTAATACCTGTACATCTTCGGAATCCTGCTCTTGAGCCTGTTTAGCCATTAAATTTTCTAATTTATTAGCCATATTTTTTAAATCTTGTTCAACAGACTTTTGAGAATTTTTAGCTTTGGATTTATCATTATTACCTATAGACTGTTGAATAGAATTCAATTTTTCTTGTATGGATTTGACGTCTTTGGATAAATCTTCCATTTTTTTAGGGCGTTCCAAAACTTTATTTTTATCTTTCAAATCTTCAATCTTTTTCGTTAAATCCTGAAAAGACTTATTTAAATCATCTTGTTTTTTAAGTGCATCATCTTTAGAAAATTTATCTAATTGATTTCTAATATCTTCCTGATTTTTAGATAAATCTTTTAGTTTATTAATAGATTCCTCTAACAATTGTTCAACCTCAAAACGTTTAAACATTTCTAATGTTCTATCCACACTTTGTTCAATCTGTTTATTATCTTTTTGCATCTTATCCAAAACATTTTGAACCTCATTTTTGTTTTTTAAATCATTCATCAATTTTTGAAGTTCATCAAACAATTTTTTAGTTTCAGGATCTAATAATTTATCAAATAATTCTTCAATTTGTTTTTGTTTATCTAACAAATCAGGATCCAAATCCTTTAAATTGTTTTCTTTATTTTTTTGAATTTCTTGTAATTTTTGAATGTTTTGAATTTGATTCTCCAAATTCTGTTGCTGTTTAAACAAATTATCTAAACGTTTTTTATCATTCCAATCCAAGCTAGATTTTTGTAATAAATCATCTTGAATAGATTGAATATCCATTTGTTGTTTTGCGATAGAATTTAAAGTATTATTCATTAAAGATTTTAGTTCATCCTTTGATTTATTCACTAAACTATCAACTTTTTGAGCAGAAGGAAATGAGTAACTAAAACTAGATGAAACAGCAAATTTATTACCTCTAAAATCGTTGTCCCAAGTTTTAAAATAAACTTTAATATCATTACCAAAATTTTTAAACCTATTCATATCTAACGAATAATTAAATTGTTGAGACAATTCATTTTTAGGTAATTTTAAAACAGATTTATACATTGAATCATTGGATTCAATAATCAATTCTGTTTTTGATATTCCATAATCATCTTTTGCAGAAACAGAAAAATAAACTTGATTAATAAAAATTGAATCGGTGAAGCTCTTTAATGAAATTTCGGGATAATTATCCTTAATAACATTAAAATTTAAAGATAAATCATCACTAAAAAAAACAGAATCTTGATTAGATTGAATATTAAATTGTTTATCATTTAAAATATCAAAAGAATAAGAAAAAGAGGAAGAAGACAATTTAAAAACAGAATTATTAATTTGCAATTGATTACATTGAGAAAAAACTAAATCCAAAACAACTTTACTGCCTTGAGGAACTTGAATAAATTGTTGATTAGATAATGAAAAAGGTTCAATAGATGTATATTTAGGAGGGAATACATTTATTTTAAAATTTTGAATTGATGGCTTTTGAACCAAATTAAAATTATAAGAATCAGAATAAAATTCACCCATTCTTAAAACAAAATCAGTAGATTTTTGAATTGGAGGAACTTGAATTTCATAATAATTTCCTTTTTGGGTAAAACGGAGAGATTGATTTTGAAAAACCAAATATAAATTTTCAGGAATTTTGTTTCCAAAAAATTCAACCTTTAATAAAAAAGGTTCATTTTTAAAAACTGTAAAATCAGTATTAATAATCTTAAAATTATAAGGATTTGGTGGATAAAAATCTCTATTAAATTGTACAGCTCTTGAGCTTCCTTCTAAAATAATTTGAGGCTGAAAAAGCAAAGTAAACAAAAATAAAACACCTGGAATAGTAGCTAACTTTAACCATTGTTTTAGTAAAGTTTTGTCGATTGCTTGAATAAAATTATAATCTTTAATATGGTTAAATTTTTGCTCGATTGCAGCAAAAACTATTGGACTAGATACAGAAGAATAAGATAATTGTATTGAATTTAATAAAACATCATCAACTTGATTTTTAAAATGATTACCAATAATTTTTGCAATATCTTCATCCTGTAAACCTTTTTTAATTTTAAAAAATAATAATAAAGGTAATACAACTTTAAACCAAAGTACAATTAGAGTACCTAATAAAAATAAAATAAAAATTAAAGTTTTAACAGCTTTAGGAAAATAAATAAAATATTCGCTTATAGATAAAAAATACCAGCATAAACTTAAAATAACCGATGAAAAAATCAACCCAATCCAAAATTGTGTTAGATAATATTTTTTATAAAATACATTTAACTTTTGCTGAACAGATTGAACAACATCCATAAATATTAAAAACCGTAAATTATCGTAAATGAAATAATACGTCTGTTATTGGTATTTTCAACAATAATACCCGATCCAGGTATTGTTTCGGTTTTTTCTCCAAAAGGTTGAGAATATGATATATTAAATCCATTTACTCTACCTCTATACATCCATCTAAAACCACCATGTACAATTGGTCCAAATGTGTAAAATCTTGCCCTATTTAATCCTGCACCAACAGCTGTAAAATTATTATTAATACCTCCTCCAACATAAAAACCAAAAGGCGAGGTAAATTCTTTTGTGGCATGGGTTCCTAAATTTAAATCTACTGTAATTGGTGCTTGCATTAAAAAATTATAATAACTTAATCCATTAGCAGATGCAAAACCAAAACCCAATCCAATAGGAAAACCAGAGGATAAAGAAAAATTACGTTTTGGAGCATAAAAATTATATCTTGGAAACACACCTAAGGTATAAATACTTCTGCTAACTACATCATCTATAAAAAAATGTATTCCGGATAAAGATTCAAAAGTCCAACCTGCATATTTCTTTCCATTTCTAACAACTACATCCGATTCATAATTTCTATCCTCTTCTTGCGCAAAAGAAATCGAAGAAATTAAAAAACATAATATCAATAAATTTCTAAACATAATTTTTTATTCAAATGTAATAATAATACAATTGTATGTAAATGAAAGTATTATATTTTTTTAATTTTTAATTTCATTCCAGGTTTAATCGTACTATTTTTTCCTAAATTATTCAATCTCATGATAGAGTTAACGTCTGTTCCCTTATATTTATTTGCTATTGCATATAAAGTTTCACCAGATTTAACAGTATGATACACATACGCTTTTTCTACCGTTGGTTTTTCGGAAGATGGAGTAGGAGTAGATGTAGTACTAGTTGTATTTGAGCTTGTATTCTCTGTATTTACCGGTTCTACTACAACAACATTATTTAATATTTTTAATTTTTGTCCGGGCCTAATACTGGTAGATTTTAAATTATTCCATTTTTGAATTTCAGCAACTGTAGTGTTATGTTTTTTTGATATGGATAATAAACCTTCTCCTTTTTTAACAATATGTATAAATTCTTTTGTTACTACTTCTTTTTTAACATCTACTGAATTTGGTGAAACATCAACAGACTTATTAAACGTTGAAATAAATTCTTCATTCAAAATAAATTCACCCATATATTCATAAGGTAATACTAAAGTTTTATTGTCATTATTACCAATAACAGGTACATAACCTTTTTTATATTGTGGATTTAAAAACATGATATCATCTTCTGGGATACATAAAACATCAGATATTTGTTTAAATGTTACAGGATATTTTACTACTACAGTATCTAAATCTCTGTGTGTATATCTTGGATGTAAAGGATAAATATTGTGATCCGATGCATGATTCATAATATAAACTGCAGCAATAAATGCAGGAACGTAACTTCTAGTTTCGGCAGGTAAAAATGGACGAACTTCCCAATAAGTAGTTTTCCCACCAGATTTTCTAATAGCTTTATTCACTGTTCCAGGACCAGCATTGTATGCTGCTAAAGCCATAAACCAATCGTTATATAAACCATATAAATATTTTAAATACTGCACAGCTGTTTGTGTAGACTTAATTGGGTCTTGGCGTTCATCAACATACGAATCGATGTTTAAACCCATATAAACCGCCGTACGATACATAAATTGCCATAATCCAACAGCTCCTGCCGAACTTTTAATATTATTAGTTAAAGCCGATTCAATAACAGATAAATGTTTAAGCTCCAATGGTAAATTTTCTTTATCTAATTCCTCCTCAAAAACAGGATAATACAATTGTGCTAAACCTAAAACTCGGCTAATTAAACCTCTTCTTCTATTCGCATATAAATTTATATAAGCTTGTACAACATCGTTATGTACCAATTGTAAAGGTGTTTTTTTATTTAATTCTTCAATTCTTTTTTTTATAACACTTTCTGGCCAAACAGGAACGGAATCTAAAGGAAAATTATGGATGTTTAATTTTTTTATATCTGTTGTGTATTTATTTGATTTAAAAATATTTTGACGATGAATACTATCTATTTTAAATGCATAAAAATCATCTTTAACATAAGGTACTTTAGTTGATTTTTGATAAAGAGAATCTGATTTTTTATAGTTATTTACATTGGAATTTTGAGCACTCAAATTCCAACTAAATACTATCAAAAATATCCAAAATATTTTTCTCATAATTAGTAATTTTTTCCAATAGAATTGTAAATATAACTCTGTTGTTTGATTAAATCTAATAAAATTGCATTTTCAATTTCATCTTTTCCCACAAATTTATAATTTCCTTTTCCACTTTTAACCATATTTTCAATCACATCTTTACCATATTTATTGGTTCCAAAGGTTAAAGCCGAAAACGAAATTTTATTGCGTTTATATTGCTGCGCAGTTAATTTTTGTAAAGCTTTCTCACTACTTCCCAAACCATTAAAACCACCATCGGTAAAAATAATTATTTGATTGTTACCATTTTTAATAGCTAATTTTTTTGCTAATTTATAAGCATTTTTAACTGCATTTCCACCATTAGTTGTTCCTGTTGCCTCAAGTTTTTCAATAACATTTATCATATCATTTTTATCTCTTGCGGTTTTATTACTAAACAACACCTGTATTTCGTCGTTGTAAGTAATAATAGATATTTTATCATCATTACGTATTTCATTTAACAACTCAATCATTACTTTTTTCATGTAAGGCAACCTATCCGGTCCGCGCATACTTGCAGATATATCCAAAACAAAAACTAAATTGTTATTTTTAAAATAATTTGAGTTTAAGGGTAAACTATCTATTGATTTTGGAATATTAACAATAACTGGAGTAGGAGAGGGCAGGGGAGTTGAGCCCACTATAATTTCTCCATCGGTTTCAAACTCAATAATTTTTTGTTTATTTTCTTCAATCGGTTTTTCTATAATTTTTCTTGGTTGCTCTGGGGTTTTAACTAAAATTTCTTCCTTTTTTTCGGGAAGTAAACCAATTGTTATTTCCTTTACTTTTGGGTTTAAATATAACTTTATTTCCTTATCCTTATAATTTTTATTACTTACATAAATTACATGTAAACCTATATTTACTTTTTGTTGAACTTCACCTAAATTATTGGTTTTTAAAATTGTAGGTATATCACGGTGCCAAATTTCTACTTGTGCACCTTTAATTTCTTCTTTAGTAATCGAATCGATTATGTTAATTTTTAATTGTGTTGAAAAATCTTTAGGCGGACTGTTAAAACTAGGACAAGCTAACTCATAAAAAGGATCTAAAGATAGTATTTCTCCTGTGTATTGAATGGTAAAAGGAAGTGTAGAACCCGAATGATAAAAAGCTAATTTATGATTAAACTTACCTGTTTTTTGGGGTTTGTAAATAATTTCGATATAAGCAAATTCATTGGGTTCGATGGCTTTTTTTGGAAATCTTACTTCAAAATTTTGTGGATAATATTGTGGTAATAAAAATAATTTTTGATTACTGGTATTTTGAATTTTTATACTATCCACCACGCTAATCCATTGTTCCACTTTTCCATAATTTACCACATTTTTTTGCACCCACAATCCCTGATGCACTTTTCCTTGTGCCATCAAAAAAATAGGTAAAAAACAAAAAAATCGGATTAAAAAACGCATTTTTTATGTAATTTTTGTGGTAAAGCCCATAAAAATAACAAAAAACGTACTAAAAAATTATTAATTTAATATTTAAATAACAATTTACATTGTTAAAAATTGTGTAATATGTAAGTGTTTTACTCCGTTAACAGTTTCTTTCCAAAATTCGTCCATAGATATTACATATTTTTCGTACTGATCATCTATTTGTAGCAAATTACCAAACTCTCTTTCTATTGTTCGTTCATTTTCTAGTTTATAAGCTACCTGATAATATATTTTTTCACCTTGTTTTTCCGCAATAAAATCTATTTCCAAATTACCTAATTTACCTATATACACATTGTAATTTCTTCGCTTAAGTTCTAAAAAAACAATTGTTTCTAATAAACCAGAAATTAACCTATTACTAAAACCAATTGTAGCGTGTAATAAACTTATATCGCCAGGATAGTATTTTTCTTGTGTTTTTAAAATTTCTTTTCCTTTAATATCATATCTGGAAACTTTGTGTAAAATATAAGCACCTTCTAAAGCATGTAAATAGTTATAAACTGTGTTTATATCCACTTTTCTTTGCATACTTTTAAAATAATCAGCAACACTTTTACCCGAAAAAATACTTCCAACATTATCAAACGAAAATTTAATTATTCTTTCTAATAACTCTATATCTCTAATTTTATATCTCTGTACAGTATCTCTTAAAATTACCGATGAATATATATCATTAACAATTTTATAAGCATTTTCTGTTGAATAATTAAATGTATGAATAGTTGGAAATCCTCCATATTCTAGGTATTGATCAAAATTAAAATCTTTTTCATTTAAATAATATTTTCTAAAATCAATAACCTCTTTATAAGATAAAGTATAGGTAGGAAACTCTATGTATCTTCCTGCTAAATAAGTTGATAACTCCGAAGATAATAAATGCGAATTTGAGCCAGTAATATATATATCTACATTAAAATCAACTGTAAATGAATTTATTGCTTTTTCCCATTCATTTACTTCTTGTATTTCATCTAACAATAAATAATACTTGTTTTTGCTTTTAATTTTACTTTCAACAAACTCGTATAATGTAGATGCTTGTGTTAGATGTTTGTTTTTAAAACTTTCGAAATTGATAAATAATATACAATTTTCCTCAACTCCTCTATTTTTAAATTCTTCTTCTAATAATCTTAATAAACTAGATTTTCCAGATCTTCTGATTCCGGTTATAACTTTTATTTGTGGTTGATTAATAAAAGGTAATATAGCATTTATGTATAAATTTCGTTTTATCATGACTTATAATTTACTGTAAAAATAAAAAGTTTTTATGGTTATACCCATAAAAACTTTTAAAAATTTACAATTATTGTATTATAACCCTAAAAACTTTTGTTATTATAAACCTAATTTTGCGCTAATTTCTAGCATTTTTATAATAGGTTTTTTTGCTTGTTCTATTAAATCGGAAGGTAATTCAATTGCTGGTAACTCGTATTTTAAGCAGTTATACACTTTTTCTAAGGTATTTAATTTCATGTACGGACAATCGTTACAAGCACACGAATTGTTTGGTGGAGCAGGAATAAAGGTTTTATTCGGACTGCTTTTTTGCATTTGATGTAAAATTCCACTTTCTGTAGCAACAATAAATGTATTGTTTTTACTAGTTTGTGTATATTTTAATAAACCTGCTGTAGATCCAATATAACTTGCTTTATCTAATAAATCAGCTTCACACTCTGGGTGTGCAATTAACTCTGCACCAGGGTTTTCTAGTAATAATTTATCAATTTTATCAATCGAAAAAATTTCATGAACCATACAAGCACCATCCCAAATTACAATATTATCTCTGCCAGTTTTCTTTTTAACATAAGCACCTAAGTTTCTATCTGGTCCAAAAATTATAGCTTGTTCTTTAGGTAAACTTTCAACAATTTGTACAGCGTTGGTACTGGTACAAACAATATCTGTTAAAGCTTTAATTTCTGCCGAACAGTTTACATAAGATATTACCAAATGATTAGGATGTGCCTCTTTAAACTTTTTAAAAGGCTCCGGCGGACAGCTATCTGCTAAGGAGCAACCCGCTTTTAAATCGGGTAAAATTACTTTTTTATTGGGCGATAAAATTTTAGCTGTTTCTGCCATAAACTCTACACCTGCAAACAAAATAATATCTGCATCAGTATTTGCTGCCTTTTGCGATAAAGCTAAACTATCCCCAATAAAATCGGCAATATCTTGTATATCTCCATCTTGGTAATAATGTGCCAGTATAACTGCATTTTTTTCTTTTTTTAATTTTTCAATTTCCTCAAACAAATCCAAACTAGGATCGATGGGTAAAGGTAAGAAACCTTTTTCATTTAAATTTTTCGAAATTTCCTGAGCACTTATCATTATAATTATTTTATTTTTTAAAATTTAAAAAGATTTCATCATCATATTAAAGGCTGTTAATTGCTGTAAAAAAATGATGAAAAATGTTTGGAAAAACAAGTTGTACAAAGTTAATAACATATTTTCAACAGATATAATTTTTTAATAGTTTGATTTACAGAATATTTATTTTTAGTCATTTTAACACTTTAATATCTATTTGTTAATTAAAATACATTTCCACAACATCAATTTTATGTTAATTACTTGTTACTAAAAACACATTAACTTTTATAAAAAACGCTTGTTTATTTCTTTGTTTTTTTGTCTTACTAAATACCTTTAATTTTACCAAAACAAATTCACTATTAAATATCAACTAATAAGTAACATTATTAACAAAATTATAGTGGATAAGTTTTTTATAAAACTCAGGTTTTACAAGGCTTATTATATTTATAAACATTTTAACAACATTGGAAAATAGTATGCAATTATTTAAAAAAAGCATTTTGATTTTAGCAATTTTAATTAGTATTGTTTCATGTAATTCATCAAATAAAAAAAAATCAGAAGGTTCTCTTTTACAGTCCGAATTTAAAATTATTCAAGATTATTTAAAAGGTAGTAATTATATTATCCACAAGCATTTTAATAAAGATGGTGTAAAAGATAGTTTAATTGTGAATAAACCGGATTGGGAATCCGAAATGCTGTTTTTTAAATCGATGGATATTCCTGCTAAAAAAATCAATACTTATACAAAAACAAATTTTACTCGGGGCAATAAAACCAATGTTTTATATAAAAGTAAAGATGAAACTAATATGGTACAAATGGTTAATGTATTATATGTTAATGACACTGTGCAAAAAGTTGCCATTAAATATGTTGAAAAAAAGGATTTATACAAAATTATCTATTTAGTAGAATTAGATAAAAATGTGGGTTATTTAATTGAAGCACAACATGATATTCAAATGATGTACAATAATACATTTAGAATAGAGTGTTTGTTTAAGTAGGTTAAATAAAAACTCTTAAGTAAAAATCATCAAAAGTATGATTTTTTATTTATCTCCAATCCGTCCTGCGGACACCAAGTTCTTAATAGCGATGAGTTACGTACACTCCCATTAAAATAATAGTGAACCTATTATTAAATATTGCAATAGCAATATAAAAAACTTGCGATAGCATACCGCTACTCTTTCCCTTCGGGTGAAGTGGCGAAGCTGGAGTGGGGAATTTAGGAACAATAACAGGGAATCAAAAAAATATGAATGATTAATTTTTTAAATTTGGAAATGTAAAAAAAGTCTACTTTTACTTTGTTCTAAAAA
>JACCEB011004737.1_pt1 | contig 29274 bp, 26 predicted proteins | sample 7454761 | NCBI WGS metagenome assembly JACCEB01 (sample SAMN15323454, study PRJNA562643) | freshwater metagenome | isolation source: river surface water | place: USA:Blue River Watershed | collected 2017-08-18
TCCGCCATCCCCCCCGACGGCGGCTGGCCCACCGCCACCACCAAGCTCGAAAAGCGCTCCATCGCCCTCGAGCTCCCGCAGTGGGATTCCTCCCTCTGCATCCAGTGCAACAAGTGCGTCTTCGTCTGCCCGCACGCCGCCATCCGCGCCACCCACGCCACCCCCGCCGAGCTCGCCGGCGCCCCCGAGTCGCTCTCCACCGTCCCCTTCCGCTCCAACGAGCTCCCCGGCCGCCGCTACTTCATCCAGGTCGCCCCGGACGATTGCACCGGCTGCTCGCTCTGCGTCCAGGTCTGCCCGGCCAAGGACAAGTCGAATCCGAAGCACAAGGCACTCGACCTCGTCCCCGCCGCGCCCCGCATGGAGATCGAGCGCGCCCACTGGGACTTCTTCGAGAAACTCCCCTCGCCCGACCGCGCCACCGTCGACCTCACCACGATCAAGGGCAGCCAGTTCGCCAAGCCCCTCTTCGAGTTCTCCGGCGCCTGCGCCGGCTGCGGCGAGACGCCCTACATCAAGCTCCTCACCCAGCTCCTCGGCGACCGCCTCATCGTCGCCAACGCCACCGGCTGCTCCTCCATCTACGGCGGCAACCTCCCCACCACGCCCTACTGCAAGGACGGCTCCGGCCGCGGCCCCGCCTGGGCCAACTCCCTCTTCGAGGACAACGCCGAGTTCGGTCTCGGCATCCGCCACGCCGCCGACCGCCGCCACCTCTCCGCCCGCGCCCTCCTCGAGAAACTCGCCCCCAAGCTCGACGCCGACCTCGTCCGCGAGCTCTCCTCCGCCTCGCCCACCGTCGAGTCCGAGATCGCCGAGCGCCGCGCCCACGTCGCCCAGCTCAAGGTCGCCCTCGAGGACCTCGCCCCGACCTGCCCCGACGCCGCCCGCCTGCTCCTCATCGCCGACGACCTCGTCAAGAAGTCCGTCTGGATCATCGGCGGCGACGGCTGGGCCTACGACATCGGCTACGGCGGCCTCGACCACGTCCTCGCCTCCGGCGCGAACGTGAAGATCCTCGTCCTCGACACCGAGGTCTACTCCAACACCGGCGGCCAGTCCTCGAAGTCCACCCCCATGGGCGCCGTCGCCAAGTTCGCCGCCGGCGGCAAGCCCACCGGCAAGAAGGACCTCGCCCTCCTCGCCCTCCACTACGGCCACGTCTACGTCGCCCGCGTCGCCTTCGGCGCCAAGGACTCGCAGACCCTCCAGGCCATCCGCGAGGCCGAGGCCTACGACGGCCCCGCCCTCATCATCGCCTACAGCCACTGCATCGCCCACGGATACAACCTCGCCCGCGGCCTCGACCAGCAGAAGCTCGCCGTCGACACCGGCTACTGGCCGCTCTTCCGCAACGACCCGCGTCGCGTCGAGCGCGGCGAACCCGCCCTCGTGCTCGATTCGCCCGCCCCGAAGCTCGAGCTCGCCAAGTTCACCGCCGGCGAGACCCGCTTCGGCATGCTCGCCGCCATGGCCCCGCGCAAAGCCGAGGAGTTCGCCGCCGCCGGCCAGGCCGCGCTCAAGACGCGTTACGAACTCTACAAACACCTCGCCACCCCGGCGACCACCGCCAACCCGCCCGCCACGATCTGAGCCAAACCAGAGCGACAGAGCGTCAGAACGGCAGACCGACAGCGCCAACCCACCTCCGACCTCTGTCGCTCTGCCCTCTGTCGCTCCGTCGTTCTGCCCTCTGTCACTCTGTTCTCCGCCGCTCCGCCTTTCTGCCCTCTGTCGCGCTGTCCCTCTGTCGCTCTGATTCCACCATGGACCTCTCCACCACCTACCTCGGCCTCAAGCTCCGGAACCCCCTCGTCATCGGCGCCTCGCCCTGCTGCGACAGCCTCGACGCCTGCCGCCGCCTGCAAGACGCCGGCGCCTCCGCGCTCGTCATGCACTCGCTCTTCGCCGAGCAGGTCGAGTTCGAGGAAAACGCCCGCCTCCGCCTCATCGACGGCATCGCCGAAAGCACGCCCGAGGCCCTCGACTACTTCCCGCACTACGACGACTACGCCCTCACGCCCGACCTCTACCTCCGCCAGCTCACCCGCCTGAAGGCCACGCTCCAGATCCCCGTCGTCGCCTCGCTCAACGCCCACCGCCCCGGCGCCTGGATGGACCACGCCAAGCGGCTCGCCGAGGCTGGCGCCGACGCGCTCGAGCTCAATCTCTACGCCCTCGCCACCGACGCCGACGTCGAGGCCGCCGAGGTCGAGGCCGAGCAGGTCTTCATCGTCCGCCAGGTCGTCGAATCCGTGCGCATCCCCGTCTCGGTGAAGATCTCCCCCTGGCACACCGCGCCCGCCAACTTCCTCCGCCAGGTCGAGCAGGCCGGCGCGAAGGGCGCGGTGCTCTTCAACCGCTTTTATCAGCCCGACTTCGACCTCCAGGAACTCGAGGTCCACCCGCACCTGCGCCTCTCCGACTCGAGCGAACTGCTCGCGCGCCTGCGCTGGCTCGCCATCGTGTCCCCGCACACCCGCCTCAGCCTCGCCGCCAGCGGCGGCGTGCACACCTCGCAGGACTTCCTCAAGGCCCTCCTCGCCGGCGCCCACGCCGTGCAGGTCGTCTCCGCCATCCTCCGCCACGGCCCCGTCGCCGTCACCAGCCTCCTGAGCGGCGTCGAGACCTGGATGCGCGAACGCGAATACGCCTCCGTCGAGCAGCTCCGCGGCGCGCTCAACCTCGCCCACTGCCCCAACGCCGAGGCCCACGAACGCGCCAACTACCTCCAGGTCCTCCAGAGCTGGCGCGTCTAAGCTCGAATACTGAACCACCTCCGAATTTCTGGATGCACCGGCGCCGTCCGGTCCGCATCGCACCGCGTCCGCAAACAACACCCAGCTCGTCCCGCCAAGGCGCGGAATAATCCGGTTCCGGAGACGCCGGCCATAAGCGTCCCCGCCGTAGCGGAACGGCGGTGCCGTTTCGTCCTCCCGCCCGCGGCGCGCTCCGACCTTGCCGGCGCGCCGCGCCCTCCGCAGCGTCGCCTCGCCCGTCCGGCCCCTTCCGTGCTTCGCCCCAGCTCGCTGCTTTCCAAGTTTCGCCTCTTCCTCGCCCTCGCGCGGCCCTTCTGGCGCTCCGAGGAACGCTGGCCCGCCCGCATCCTGCTCGGCTCGGTCGTCCTCCTGACCCTCGCGCAAAACTGGATCGCCGTCCGCCTCTCCTACTGGAAGCGCGACTTTTTCGACACCATCCAGCACGGCGACTACGCCTTCTTCGTGAACCTCGGCGTCGCCATGCTGGGGTTCATCTTCTTTTCCATCAGCTTCTGGCTAGCCGAGGACTACCTCTTCTCCTCGCTCAAGATCCGCTGGCGCCGCTGGATGACCGATCGCTACCTTCGCGATTGGCTCGGCGACCGCGCCCACTACCTCGGCCAGCTCGACGGCCACGAGGGCGACAACCCCGACCAGCGCATCAGCGAGGATATCCGCGCCTTCGTCTTCACGACCCTCGACCTCGGCATGCAGCTCTTCGGCGCCGTAGTCGGTCTCGGCGCCTTCGTCGTCATCCTCTGGAATCTCTCCTCCGGCGACGCCCACGCCAATCCCCCCGCCTACCCCTTTCCCGCCCTGCCCGGCCACCTCGACTGGCTCACCCCGATCGTGATCGCGATCTGGGGAGGCTACGTCGCCTTCACGTCCTTCGTCGCGTCCGTCCCCGGCCACCTCGTCTGGATCTGCCTCGTCTACTCCCTTCTCGGCATGTGGCTCGTCGGCCGCGTCGGCCGCCCCATCATCGGCCTCCAATACGAGATGCAGAAACTCGAGGCCGACTTCCGTTTCGGCCTGGTCCGCCTGCGCGAGAACGCCGAGAGCACCGCGCTCGCCGACGGCGAACCCGCCGAGCGCCGCAGCCTCGGCGCGAGCTTCGGCCGCATCGTCGGCAACTTCAACGCCACCCTCATCCGCCGCATCCATCTCAACGCCTTCAAGTCGGTCTACTACCGGCTCTCCGAGGTCGTGCCGCTTTTCCTCTCCGCCCCGCGCTTCTTCGCCGGCGCCATCTCCCTCGGCCAGCTCCTCCAGCTCTCCGACGCCTTCGGCCGGGTGCAGAGCAACCTCAATTTCTTCATCAACGCCTACGAGACCATCGCCCAGTGGTGGGCCATCACCCAGCGTCTCGACGGCTTCCAGCGCGGCATCGAGCACTCCCGCCGTCTCCGCGAGGCGCAGCGCGAGGTCTACGCCGGCGGCAAACGCGACGACGTCCTCCACGTCGACGAGCTCGCCCTCTACCGCCCCGACGGCAAACTCCTCCTCGCCCCGTTCAGCTTCGCCATCGCGCCCGGCGATTCCGTGCTCGTCACCGGTCCCTCCGGCAGCGGCAAAAGCACCATCCTCCGCGCCCTCGTCGGTCTCTGGCCCTACGAGCGGGGACACATTCTCCAACCGCGTCCCTTCGACCTCATGGTCATGCCGCAGAAGCCCTACCTGCCCATCGGCACCCTGCGCGCCGCCCTCGCCTACCCCCGGCCGCCCGAGACCTACCCCGACGACAAACTCGTCCACGCGCTCACCCTCGTCGAACTCGCGCCCCTCTCCGTCCGCCTCGACGAAAGCGCCCACTGGGCCCAGAGCCTCTCCGGCGGCGAACAACAACGCCTCGCCCTCGCCCGCGTCTTCCTCCAACGCCCCGCCTGGCTCTTCCTCGACGAGGCCACCGCCGCCATCGACGAGGGCGCCGAGCTCGCCTTCTACCACAAGCTTCGCGCCGCCCTGCCCGGCCTCACCTACGTCACCATCGCCCACCGCGGCAGCCTGCGCAACGTCCACGCCCGCCACTTCAAGATAGAGCACCGCCCCGACGGCGCCCTCGCCCTGCGCGAAGACGACGCCCCGCCCATCCCGCCGACTTAGTCAGAACGAAAGAGCGACAGAGGACGGACCGGCAGAGACCTTGAACCGCTCCGCTATCGATACCCGATAAACGGAGCCGTTTCCCACTACTCCGTCTTCCGCCCTCCGTCGCTCCGTAGCTCCGTCATTCTGCCGTTCCGTCGTTCTGTCATTCTGCCGTTCCGTCGTTCTGTCGCTCCGTCGTTCTCACGCCCAGACGAAGAGACACCCGCCTCAGGCGCGCGTCTCTTCGTCCTCGTCCTCGTCGTCCGCCGTTTTCGGCAGGGGCGTGGCGAGGATCTTGTCGATGCGATGCCGGTCCATGTCGATCACCTCGATGCGCCAGCCCGCGTGGTCGAAATGATCACCCGCGCGCGGGATCCGCCCGAAATAGGTCATCACGAAGCCGCCCGCCGTCTTGAACTCCGCCGTGTCCTCGTGCGGCAGCTCGTCCAGATCGAGCAGCTTCTTGAACTCCGGCGTGAGCAACGTCGCGTCGATCAGCCACGATCCGTCCTCGCGCTTGCGCGCCTCCGGCGCCGCGCGCCGCCCCTTCTCCGGCATGTCGCCCGCGATCGCCTCCATCACGTCGATCATCGTCACCAGTCCCTGGATCGCGCCGAACTCGTCGGTCACCAGCGCCAGATGCTGCCCCGTCTTGCGAAACTGCTCGATCAGGTGGATCACCGTCATCGACTCCGGAATGATCAAGGGCGGCGCCATCACGCTGCGCAGATCCGCCGGCAGGCCGAAGGCCGTGTTGGCCCAGATCGCCTTCACCGTCACCACGCCCACCACCTGGTCTCGATGGATCGCGTAGACGGGATAGCGGGAATGTCCGCTCGTCACGATCTTGCGCCAGTTCACCTCCTCCGGGTCGTCGAGGTTGAGAAAAACCATCTTCGGACGCGGAGTCATGATCGCCGTCACGCTCAGCTGGTCCAGTTCGAGCACGCCCGCCACCATCGTGGTCTCAGTCGGGTTGAACGCGCCCGTCTTCAGGCCCTGCTGCACCAGGTCGTTGATCTCGCCCTCCGAAACCGACTGCACCTGGGACTGCCCGAGTCCGAAAAGCTTCAGGATCGCGTCCGTCGCCCACGAGAGCGCGTGCACCACGAAGGAGGTCCCCCGCGTCAACGCGCCGATCGGCCCCGCGACCATCCGCGAGATGCCGTCCGGATTCGCCAGCGCCACCCGCTTCGGCACCAGCTCGCCCACCACCACCGAGGCCAGCGTGATCGCCACCACCACGAGCGAAAACGCGATCTTGTCCGCATGCGGCGCCAGCGGATCGAAACGCGCGATCCACTCCATCAACACCGCCTTGGTGTGCTCGCCCGCCGCCGCGCCCTGCAGGATCGTGATCAGCGTGATCCCCACCTGCACCGCCGAGAGGAAACGGTCCGGCCGCTCCGCGAGCTCCAGCGCGCGGCGCGCCTTGCGATCGCCCCCCTCCGCCAGCTCGCGCAGACGCGTCTTCCGCGCCGAGATCAGCGCGGTCTCCGACATGGAAAAAAAACCATTGGCCAGCAGGAGCGCCAGGATCACGAGGAGCTCCGGTAGGATCGCATGCATAAATATACCCATAGCCTCCCACGCCGACCGCCCCGCGCGCAAACGTGTTTTGCGTTTCCCCTCGGCAGAGACCGTATCCTAAATACAAATACAACTTGACCGGCCCGCGGAAAACGCGCCATTTTGTTCATCCGGGGCTTGCAAAGCACGCGGGCGTTTGAATGCTGCCGCTCACGCAGCGCAAAATGCGCGGTGTCCGACGAGCCTCTCCCCAGGCCCCGTCCGGTGTCAGACCCAGAACCAAAACAAACAGGAGATACATCATGGCCACTGCCAAAAAACCGGTGAAGAAAGCCGCCGCCAAGAAGCCCGCCGCCAAGAAAGCGGCCGCCAAAAAGCCGGCCGCCAAGAAGCCGGCCGCCAAGAAGACCGCGAAGAAGTAAGCTTCTCGCCCTTCCTGACGACGCTGGCGTCGTCCTCACCGACCGCCGTCTCCTCGGAGACGGCGGTTTTTTTGCGCCCCCACCCGCTTCACCCCGCCCGCGTTTGGGACTCGCCTGCGTCGCGACCCGCGCGAAACACTCCGCGCTTTCGCACCATGCGCGTCGTCATCCTTGGCTCCGGCCGCGGCTCCAACGCCGAGGCCCTCTGCATCGCCCAACAAGAAGGCCGGCTCGGCCGCGCCCGCATCACGGCCATCTTCGCCGACCGCGCCGAGGCCGGCATCCTCGCCCTCGGCCCGCGCTTCGGCGTCGACGCGCGCTATCTCGACCCCGCTCCTTTCAAGACCAAGCTCGAGGGCGAGGGCGAACGCCGCTACATCGAGGCCGTCCGCGCCTGCGCCCCCGATCTCGTCGTCCTCGCCGGCTTCATGCGCGTCGTGAAGCCCGGCTTCCTCGAGGCTTTCGCCGGCAAGGTCGTCAACCTCCACCCCAGCCTTCTCCCCAGCTTTCCCGGCCTCGACGGCATCGGCCAGGCCTTTCGCCACGGCGTGAAGATCACCGGCTGCACCGTCCACCATGTCGTGCCCGCCATCGACGCCGGCCCCATCATCGACCAGGCCGCCGTGCGCATCGAACCGACCGACACCGTCGAGACGCTCGCGACCAAGATCCACGCCGCCGAGCACCGCCTCCTCGTCGACGTCGTCGCCCGGCTCAGCCTCGGCGCGGGCGCGTAGACCGTCCGCCGCCCCGGTGCGCGCCTTCGCGGCCGGACGTCATCCGGAAAAAACCTCAGCCGCGCGATAAGTCCGGCGCGTTTCATGCAACCGGAGGCGGCGGCATGACACCCGAACCCGCCTCCCGTTCCGACTTCACGCTGATCCGATTCACCCCGGCGCGGAACGCCGGCGGCCTGCAGACCCAGCATCGCGAGATCCTCGGCGGCTTCACCGACGCCGAGGCCGCCTTTGAGACCGCCAAGAAGCGCGCCTGGCAGGCGCTCTGCCGGCTCGCGCAACTCGCCGACTCCGCCCCGCTCGGCGGCGAGAGATGGGATCTCGAGATCGACGACACCGAATGGGGCTACGATCTGCGCCGCAACGGCCGGATCGTCGACCGCTTCTGGGTTCACGACGCCCACGCGCGCGAGGCGCGATAAGAAAGCGTCCCGCATCTCCCCGCGCCGCGGGTCGCGCCTCCGAATCCATCCTTGGCACCGCCGACGCCGCCCGCGAATCTCGCCCCTCGCATGAAAACCAAGGTCTTCGTCGACGGACAAGAGGGCACCACCGGCCTCCAGATTTTCGAACGTCTCGCCGCGCGCGCCGACATCGGGCTCATCGAGATCGACGCCGCCAAACGCAAGGATCCCGCCGCACGCGCAGCCTGCCTCAACGCCGCCGACATCGCCTTCCTCTGCCTCCCCGACGCCGCCGCCAAGGAGTCCGTCGCTCTCGTGACGAACCCCCGCACCTGCGTCATCGACGCCTCCACCGCCCACCGCGTCGCCGAGGGCTGGACCTACGGCGTGCCCGAGCTCGGCGCCTCCTTCCGCGCCGCCATCCGCACCTCCAAGCGCATCGCCAACCCCGGCTGCCACGCCACCGCCTTCGCCCTCGCCGTGCGTCCGCTCATCCAGCGCGGCCTCCTCCCCGCCGACCACCCCGTCACCTGCTTCTCCCTCACCGGCTACAGCGGCGGCGGCAAAAAGATGATCGCCGACTACGAGCAAAACCCGCCCGCCACGCTCAAGAGCCCGCGCCCCTACGCCCTCGCGCTCATGCACAAGCACCTCCCCGAGATGCGCGTGCACACCGGCCTCGCCCACGCGCCCATCTTCAACCCCGTCGTCGCCGCCTTCTACCAAGGTCTCGCCGTCACCGTGCCGCTCCCGCTGCACGCCCTGCCCGCCGCGCCCACGCCGCAAGCTCTCCACCACGCCCTCTCCGAGACCTACGCCGGCGAAAAATTCATCCGCGTGCTGCCCTTCGGCGACGAATCCGTCCTCGATGGCGGCTTCTTCGACGTCCAGGCGTGCAACGGCACCAACCGCTGCGACCTCGCCGTCTTCGGCCACGCCGACCAGGCCGTCGTCATGGCCCGCCTCGACAATCTCGGCAAGGGCGCGTCCGGCGCCGCCATCCAGTGCATGAACCTCCACCTCGGCCTCGACGAGGGCCTCGGCCTCACGCCCTGAGTTCCCCCAGATAAGTCCGATCCGCCCGATTGGTCCGATCCGACCGATCAGCCCTTCCGCTCCCCGCTCCTAGCTCCCTGCTCCACGTCCACATGCCTGCCCTCTTCGAACTCAAATCCGAGATCTCCCCCGCCGCCGTCGAGGCCATCGACGAGCTCCTCCTCGAGCTAGGCCTCGAAAACTGGAGCCTGCTTCAAGACGTCATCATCAATCGCGCCTGGCTCGTCGGCATCTTCCCCGATGCCGACGCCGCCCGCGCCTCCTGGGCCGAGCTCGCGCCGCAACTCCCCCCCGAAGCCGCCGCCGCCACGCCCGAGGAGCGCTCCCTCGGCGACCAAGACTGGCGCGATAGCTACAAGGCCCACTTCAAGGCCTGGCGCTGCGGCCGCCTCCACTGGGTCCCCGTCTGGGAACGCGCCACCCACGTCCTCGGCGCCGGCGAGACCGCCATCTGGCTCGACCCCGGCCTCGCCTTCGGCACCGGCAACCACGAGACCACCCGCCTCTGCGTCGAGCGCCTCGTCGCCCGCGCCGAAAGCACTCCCCACCGCGGCCGCGTGATCGACGCCGGCTGCGGCTCCGGCATCCTCGCCCTCTCCGCGGTCCGCCTCGGCTGGACCGACGTGTCCGGCTTCGACAACGACCCCGAGGCCGTGCGCGTCTCCGAGGAAAACGCCGTCCTCAACGAGCTCGCCGGCGCCGTGCGCTTCTCCACCGCCGACCTCGTCTCCGGCCTCCCCGCCGGCACCCAGGCCGACGTCGTCCTCGCCAACATCCAGGCCGACGTCCTCCTTCGCTTCATCCCGCAGCTGGTCGACGCCATCGCCCCCGGCGGCCTGCTCGTCCTCAGCGGCATCCTCGCCCGCGAAAACGACCAGGTGCGCGCCGCCTACGCCGCCGCCGCGCCCGGCTGGCGGGTCGAGCATCGCCTCATGGGCGAGTGGAGCGACGTCGCCCTCTTCCGCCCCTAGCCATCCGCCCGTAGCGGAACGGCGGAGCCGTTTCGTCCCCCCCGCCCCGCCTCATCGCTCCGGCAGATAACACGCCGGATCGAAGGCCGGGGCCAGCACCGCGAGAAATTCCAGCGGCCCGCCCGCATCCGCGCGCAGCGCGTGCGGATCCCCCCGCGCGATCGCCACGACCGAGCCCGCGCGCACCGACATCTCCATGTCGTTGAGCGTCGCCACGCCTGTTCCCGACAGCACCACGAAAAACTCGTCGCACCCAAAGTAGCGGCTCGATCCCGTCGACCCGCCCGCATCCAGCCGGAACCGCGCGATGCTCAGCGCCTCCGCCCGCGCCACGCCCGCGCGCCCCGCCAGCTCGCGAAGCGTCACGCCCGGCGCCACCGTGATTTCCGCGGCCGCCTCGGGACCGAAGACGCGGCTGACCAATCCGCCCCCGCCACGAGCCGCCGCCCCCGCGCCCCCCGTCGCCGCACGCGACGCCGGATCATCCCTCGTCAGCGCCGCGATCGCCTCCGCCGCCTCCGGCCAGCCCGCCTGCAACTCGTCCCGACGGCCCGGCTCGTAGTCGTCCGGATCGAATCCCGGCGCCAGCGTGCATCCGAAAAACGAATACGCCTCCTCGCCGTCCTTCGCCGGCCGCGCCCCCATCCAGGTCCCCGCCGGCACCGTCACCTGCGGAGACTCCCCGCCCAGGACGTCCGCCCCGAAACGAACCCGCTCCACCCGCCCGCCGGGATGAAGCAACCACAGCTCCGCCGCGTCCCCGCCGTAAAAGTGCCATGTCTCGTCCGTCCGCAGCCGATGCATCGCCGAGAAGTCTTCCCGCGTCACCAGCGCCACGATCGCGTTCCCCGCCGACCGCGCCGTCCCGCCCTGGCGGATCGGCAACGCCGAGGCCGGCACGCGGGTCCCCGACACCCAGCGCAACGCGAACCAGGCCCCTTCGTGCGGGATGCGCTCCATGTTGTAATGCCGGACGAGACGCCCGGCCGGACCGGCCGGGATGACGGAAACATCTGGAGACATGGAAATAAGGGCGAAGTTGTTTTCGGGAAAAGTCAGGGGCGAAAAAAACGACGACTCCCCGGGACTAGCAGCCCGCGCACCAAACGCCCTCTTCGCATTCCTTCACGTCGCCGCCACGCGCCGACGCCCCGCGGGCCCCGGCCCTAAGTCTGCTCCCGTCGCGAACCCGGCCCCCCCGCACCATCTCCAGCGGCATCCGAACGACCCCCGTTCGATGATTTTGTCCCCGCCCGCTCGAACGCCTCGAAATTCGGCCGCTTGCGCGCGAACTCCAAAATCAGCTCCGGAAACGCCTCCCGCACCGGCGACTCCGCCAGATAGGCCTCCGCCTCGAGCTTCCGTCCGCGGGAGCAGAGCCCCGCATAGACATGCAGCTCGAACTGGAGTCGCAGCCGCCTCGCCGCCTCCGCCTCGCCGCGCGCATCGAGCAAAAACAGCAGCGCCTCGAAGGTCGAAAAACGCCCGTCGCCGTTCTGCGCCCGCAACGCGTAACGGCTCTTGCCCGCCATCGGCAGCCGCACGCGCCTTCCCCAGCTTTGCACCTGCGCCAGCATCCCGCCCGCCTGCGCCCAGCTCGCATCGAGCAAGAGCACCTGCAACTTCCGCCCGCTCGCGGCCTCCGCCGCCAAATCCCGACCAGGCAACGGCTCCCCGTGCGGATGCAGGATCCACAACTCGCTCGCCTCCGCCCGGACGATCTCCGACGGCGCCAGCGGACGCTCGCGCCGATAGAGATGCACCCGCGCCCCCTCCACCACGCGCGGGATCAGGTTGCCCGTGCTCGACGGACGGTGCGCCTCCAGCGCGTGCTGCAACACGTCCACGTGGAGCGGGCACGCCTCCGCCCGCTGCGCCGCGCAGATGCACCAACGCGGCGGCAGCTCGCAACGCTCGCAGCGATGCGCCCCTTGAAGCACGACACTTCTGGCCATGCCCTCATGCAAAACCCGCCCGCCGCCGGTGAGGAGCCTAATCCGCGCCTTCAGCGCCCTCGCGCCGCGCGCAGCACCGCCTCGGTGATCAGCTGCCCCGCCGGCCCGTGCAGGTTCGCCTCGGCCGCGTGCGTCGCCCACGGCAGCTCGATAAACACGTGCGGCACGCCCGCCTTCGCCAGCGCCGCCGCCAGCCGCTCGCTGTGCCGACACCACACCAGCTCGTCCAGCTTGCCATGGATAAGCAGCGTCGGCGGCGCGCCGGCGTGGACCAACTTCTCCCCGCTCGCGCTCCGAAACCGCGCCCGCGCCGCCTCGTCGTCCGGCCCGCCGCCCAGAAACTGCGTCATCAGCTTGTGCGAATTCAGCGCATCGTGCTCGGAGCGGATCGACCACACGAACTCCATGTCGTGACACGCATAGAGCGCCACCACCGCGCGAACGCCGGGCAATTTCTCCCCATACGCCGTCGCCGTCGCGATCTGCCCGCCCGCGCTCCGCCCGAACAGGGTCAAGCGCTCCGGATCGACGCCGAGTTTCGCCGCGTTCGCCCGCAGCCACCCGATCACCGCCCGCAAATCCTCCGCCTGCGCCGGCCACGGATGCTCCGGCGCCAGCCGATAATCGAAGGCCGCCACCGCCACCCCGCGCGCCGCCAGCCAGCGATTCAGGCCCGCCAGTTCCGTGCGATCCCCGCCATCCCAGCCCCCGCCATGAACGAGCACCACGCAGGGCGCCCCGCCGGCCTCCGCATCGCCCTGCGCCCGATAAAAATCCACCGCCCGACCGGCCGCGTCGAAAGTCTCCGCCGGCACCGCCTCCGCCCGCGTCGGCCAGCGCAGCAACCGCGACCACGCCCAGGGGATCTCGCCCGCGCCGAACACCTCGGTCAGTCTCGCATCCACCGCTCGGCTCATCCGCCACGCCAGCCAGGTCGGCCGGACAAAGCCCGCCGCCGCCAGCGCCGCCACCATCCCCGCCGCGCCCGCGACCACCTTCTCCCCCGCGCCGCCCTCCGGAGCCCAGGCCGCCCGCCCCGCCGCGCCCGCCAGCAGCGCCGCCGCCCCGCACCACACATAACCGAGCTCGGTCGCGAACAACGCCACCCACCACGCGCGATAGCTACGCGCCGGCCGCACGGAAAACCACGCCGCAGACAGCAGCCCCAACGCGAACAAAAGCATTAGCAAAACTCCCGGCATCCCCGCACCCCGCCCTTACCCGGGCGCCGCCGCAAATCCGAAATCGCGCAAACCCCTCCCGCCCTCCACGCTCCGCATCTTTACCCGCCATGTCCTCCCTCAAGCCCTACCCGACCGGCCTCGGCACCAAATCCCTCCACGCCGGCCAGACCCCCGACTCCGCCACCGGCTCCCGCGCCGTTCCGCTCTACCAGACCACCAGCTACGTCTTCCGCGACACCGAGCACGCCGCGAACCTCTTCGCCTTGAAAGAGCTCGGCAACATCTACACGCGGATCATGAACCCCACGACCGACGTCTTCGAGCAACGCATCGCCGCGCTCGAAGGCGGCAGCGCCGCCCTCGCCCACGCCTCCGGCCAGGCCGCCATCACCGACGCCATCCTCAACCTCGCCGGCGCCGGCGACCACATAGTCTCCGTCGCCCAGCTCTACGGCGGCACCTACAATCTTTTCCACCACACCCTGCCGAAGCTCGGCCTCGAGATCACTTTCGTCGACGCCGACGATCCCGAGTCCTTCCGCCGCGCCCTCCGTCCCAACACCAAGGCCTTCTACGGCGAGGGCCTCGGCAACCCCGCCCTCAACATCTTCCCCGTCGAGGAGGTCGCCAGGATCGCCCGCGAGGCCGGCGTGCCCCTCATCCTCGACAACACCTGCCTCAGCCCGATCCTCCACCGCTCCTTCGAGTGGGGCGCCAACATCGTCGTCCACTCGACCACGAAGTATCTCGCCGGCCACGGCACCTCGATCGGCGGCATCGTGGTCGACGGCGGCAACTTCGACTGGGGCTCGGGCCGCTTCCCCGGCTTCACCCAGCCCGACGCGTCCTATCACGGCCTCGTCCACTGGGACGCCTTCAAGGCCTTCCCGCCCGCCGGCGGCGCCAACATCGCCTTCGTGATGAAGATGCGTCTCCAGCTCCTGCGCGACATCGGCGCCTGCATCTCGCCGTTCAACGCCTGGCAGTCGCTCATCGGCCTCGAGACGCTCCACCTCCGCATGGAGCGCATCTGCGCCAACGCCCTCGCCGCCGCCCACTTCCTCAAGGACCACCCCAAGGTCGCCTGGGTCAACTACCCCGGCCTGCCCGGCTCCAAATACCACGCCGCGGCCAACAAGTATCTGACCGGCGGATACGGCGGCCTCCTCGGCTTCGGAGTCAAGGCCGGCTTCGAGGGCGCCAAGCGCACCATCAACGGCCTCAAGCTCTTCAGCCACCTCGCCAACATCGGCGACGCCAAGAGCCTCGCCATCCACCCCGCGAGCACGACGCACAGCCAGCTCACGCCCGCCGAGCAGACCGCCTCCGGCGTGCAACCCGACTATATCCGCCTCAGCCTCGGCTGCGAGGACTTCGCCGACCTCAAGGCCGACCTCGAGCAGGCCCTCGCCCAGGCCTGAGTCCGCGCAAGCCGTCCACAGAAGCGAACGAAGGAAACGAAGAGGCGAGGTCGCTCGATCCTCGGATCGAAATGTCTTCGTTCCCTTCGTTTCCTTCCGTGAGAAATCCGATTCCAAGTCGATCGGCTCCCTCCCGCCATGTGCACCCGTTTCGTCCTCGAGGCTCCCGTCGCCGAGGCCGGCTTTAAAAAGCTCGGCCTCGACGCGCTCGCGACCGCGGTGGCCAAGGCGATGAGCCGCTTCAACATCGCGCCCGGCACCGGCATCCTCGCCCTCCGCGCCGGTGACAGGCCCCGCACCGCCCGGGCCTTCGAACCCCGCTGGGGCTTCCGCCCCGGCCTCTCCGCCGGCGCCGACGCGCCGTTGCTCGTCAACGCCCGCGCCGAGACCCTCGCGCAAAAACCCACCTTCCGAGAAGCTTTCCGCCACCGACGCTGCCTCGTGCCCGCGACCGGCTTCTACGAATGGGAAAAACACGGCCGCGCCCGGCTCCCCTGGCTGTTCCGCCGCGCCGGCGCCGAACCCTTCGCCTTCGCCGCGCTCTGGGAACCCAACGCCGACGGCGAGCCCGCCGCCGTCCTCGTCACCACCGAGCCCAACGCGCTCATGGCGCCCATCCACCATCGCATGCCGGCCATGCTCTCGAACGCCGAGGCCTGCCGCGCCTGGCTCGACGCCTCCGCCACTGAATCGGATCTGGCCGCCCTGCTTGCCCCCTCCGACCCCGCGCGAATGACCGCCACACCCGTCAGCCCGCGCATCAACCGCTCCGATTTCGACTCTCCCGAGTGCGTCGCCCCCGCCGTCCACGGCATCGCCACCCGCGACGCAGACGACTCCGACAACCTAGAGCTCGGGCTCGGCTGAATCCGATCGGAGCAGATGGCCTCGAAGGGCTCGGAAGACACAAATCGCAGAACCTGTTTTGCGTCTTTTGCGCCTCTTGTGGCCGATCATCACGTCCCCATCGTCCCATCCGCCGTGTTCTGCACCGCCGTCGCCGCCCGCGGCGTCATCTCGCGCCGGCGCCGGTTGCTCACGTTGTCACCGTCGTGCGGCCGCAGTCCCCAGAAGGTGAACGACGACAGCGCCGTCAGCACACCCACGGTGAGATACGCCCGGTGCAGCGCCGGCACCAGCACCTCCGGCGGCGGATGCAACTGCGCGCCGACGAACCACGCCGCCAGCATCGAGCCCGTCGCCACGCCAAAGCTCAGAGAAAGCTGCTGCGCCGTGCTCGCGATGCTGCCCGCCCGGCTCGCCGCCTCATCGGGCACGTCGGCGTAGACGAGCGAGTTCATGCAGGTGAACTGGAGCGAAGAGAAAAAACCCTGCGTCAGGGTCATCCCGAGCAATATCGCCGTGGGCACGCCCGGCGACACCAGCGAGTAGCTCGCGAGCATGCCACCGAGCAGCACCGTGTTCACCATCAGCAGATTTCGGTGCCCCCAGCGCGCGAGCAGACGACGGCTCAACACCTTCATGCCGATCGCCGCCATCGCCTGCGGCATCGTCAGCAGCCCCGCCTGCCAGGGCGCGTAGCCCAGCCCGAGCTGAAACAAAAGCGGCAGCAAAAACGGCGACGCGCCCACGCCCAGCCGCGTCACGAAACCACCCAGCACCGCGACGCGAAAGGTCCGCACCTTGAGGAGCACGAGATCGAGCAGCGGACGCGCCACGCCCCGCGCATGCCAACCATAGGCGAACAACAACACGACCGCGCCCGCCAGCAGCATGCCCACCGAAGACAGCGGCGCGCGATGTTCGCCGAAAACCTCCAGCACATACGAGAGCAACGCGATGCCGGTGCCGAAGAGCACGAAGCCCGCGAAATCCATCGGCGCCGGCGCCTCGTCGCGAAAATCCGGCATGTGCCGTCGCGTCAGCCAGAGCCCGATCAACGCGATCGGGAGGTTGAGCAGAAAAATCGCCCGCCAATGAAACCACGTCACGATCAAGCCGCCCGTCGTCGGCCCGAGCAGCGGCCCGAGCAGCGCCGGGATCACCACGAAGTTCGTCACCGCCAGCATCTGCGAGCGCGGATAACTTCGCACCAGCGCGAGCCGCCCCACCGGCACCATCATCGCCCCGCCCATGCCCTGCAGGATGCGCGCGAGCACCAACAGCTCCGGCGTGGTCGCCGCCGCGCAGAACAGCGAGCCCGCGAGAAAGAAACCGATCGCCCAGAGAAAAACACGACGCGTGCCGAAGCGATCCGCCGCCCAGCCGCTCGCGGGGATGAACACCGCGAGGCTGAGCGTGTAGCTCGAAAGCACCGACTTCAGGCTCAGCGGCGACACGCCGAGATCGTGAGCCATCGTCGGCACCGCGGTGTTCAGCACCGTGGCGTCCAGGTTTTCCATGAAGAGCGCCGCCGCCACGAGCCACGGCAGCACCCCGCGCACGGGCCGGTCGGAAGTCGGCAGGGAGGGCGCGGTGCTCGTCATGGCCACGAACCCAGCCTAACGCGTCTTCACCACGCCGCCAGCGAGGAGGCGGCGAAGGCCCTTTGCTCGCGGGACGCTAACACGCGCCCACGCGACATCGTCAGCGCGGAGCGGCCGCGCGCGCGAGCGAGTCCAGGGTCTTTCGCCACTCCGCCGCGGTCTTCTCGCCGTTGGCCCGGGCGTCGAGGATTCCCCGCAGGAACTCCTGCCCCTTGAATCCGGCCCACGGCGCCAGGGCCTCCAGCCGCGCCGCCCGCTCGGCGAGCGACTCCGACTCCGGTTCAACCGCCCCCCCCTCCGCGATATCGATCATCAACGCGTCGGCCTCGCGCCCGAATTCGTCCAGTCTCGCGAGATGCTCGGACAAGGAGCCCGCCTTGCCTCGGCCCTCCAAAAGCAGGCCGACCATGAAATCCGACTCCTCCGCCAGTCCTTTCACCACGCTCTCCAGCACGGTGTCGTCCCAGAGTCCGATCCGTCGCGACTTGAGCTCCACCGCCACCTCCCGCCCCTCGAAAAAAATCCGCGCCTGACGCCCCGGGATATCGAGCTCGAGCAAGGCCACCCCGTAGCGATCCTGGCCCGGCTCCAGCCAAAAGGCGCCGGCCGGGGTCTCGAACGAAACGGCCGCGCGGCCCGGCTCGGCCGCGATCCCCGTCATGCGCAAGACGGCCGGATCGACGCGGTCGGATTTGAATCCTTGCGCGCGCGCCTTCCGTTCCAGGGCGCGACGCAATTTCGCCCCCGGCGATTTCCAGAGCGGATCCGCGCGCGCCATCTCGGCGAACGAGGTCGGCGCCGGCAAGAAGCTCAGCGCATCGAGCAGGGCCGACGCCTCGGAAGGCGAGAGGGTCGCCGCGCGCCCCTGCAAGCGCCCCAGCAGCGCGACGACCAGCTCCTGTTGCCGCGACCAATCCTCGGTCGAAAGCCCCGGCCCCACGCGCAGATAGAGCGCGAGCCCGTCCAGCGTCGCGGCGTCGCCGGCGGCGAGCCCCCCTTCGCGCGCCGCCGCGGACGCACGGGCCGCGGCGAGCGAAGACAGGCTCTTGATGAAATCCGGATCGTAGCCCGGCTGCAGCGGATCGTGCTCCGCCCGCCATCGCGGCGTCGCGTCGCGGCCCTCGGCGAGGGACGCGGCGATCTCTTCGCGCGCCGCTCGCGCCGCCGGCGAAAGCTCCGCCTCGGATTTGGACGAACCGACCGCGTCGCGTTCCTCGGGAGTCAGTCGGTTGAAGGCGGCCAGGGCGCCCGCGTAGGGATGCCCCGCCTCCACCGGGAAGGGCACCGGCCCGTTGGGCCGCCGCGTGACCGCCAGCAAGCAGGCCGCGCTCGCCCAGAGAAGCAGAAGCATCAGGCCAAGACGCCCGCGGCGCATCGGGTAACCCATTCCGCCAGCCTGCGAAGCGCCCGCCCGCCGAGTCAACGGGCGAGACGTCGGCTCACGCCACGCTCCCGCGCTTCGGCCCGCGCGCCGTCCGCGCCAGATCCGCGCCGTAGATCGCGAGCCCGCACCAGATCAAGCCAAAGGCCGCGAGCCGGTCCCGCGCCAGCGGTTCATGGAAGACCGCCCAGCCCACGAGGAACTGCAAGGTCGGCACGATATACTGCAAAAGCCCGAGCGTGGTCAGCCTCAGGCGCCGCGCGCCCTCCGCGAAAAGCAGCAGCGGGGTGGCCGTGACGAGCCCGCTCGCGATCACCAGCAACTCCACGCCCGCCGGCGCATGCCCGAGCGCGCCGCGCCCTTGCCACGCAAGCCAGCCGAGGTAGCCGAACGCGAACGGCGCGAGCAGCAGCGTCTCCAGGGCGAACCCCGGCAGCGCCGGCAGCGCGGCGCGTTTCTTGAGCAACGAGTAGGGCGCCCAGCTCGCCACGATCCCGAGCGAGATCCACGGCAGGGAACCGGTGCGCCAGACCAGCAGCGCCACTCCGCCCGCGGCCACCGCGAGCGCCAGCGCCTGCATCCGCGACAGGCGTTCGCGCAACGCGAAACGGCCGACCAGCGCCGCGGCGAGCGGTTGCAAAAAATAGCCGAGCGAGCACTCGATCACGCGGCCGTGGTTCACTCCCCAGACGAACACGAGCCAGTTGACCGTGAGAAAAACGCCGGCGGCGAAACCCACCGCCAGCAACACGGGTCGGCGAAACGCGGCCCGCAGCTCCTTGGCGCCGCCAAGCAACGGAAGCAAAAGCGCGACCGCCGCGAGCGACCACACATGACGATGCGCGATCAACTCGATCGCGTCGACCGAGGCGAGCTGCCGCCAAAAAAGCGGAAACAGCCCCCAGCACAGATAGGCGCCGAGGGCGGAAAGGATCCCGCGCGGAGAATCGGGCGGAGAATCGGGAACGGACATGGAGGACGGGAAAGGATGCGTGTGAATGCGCGGCACGCGAACGAAAGCGCTCCGCGCTTCCGCCACGGGCAACGCCCCGGACGTAGCGGAACGGCGGAGTCGTTTCGCCAACGCGCGCCCGCGATCCGATCGCGGAAAAGAGGAAATCCCGGGCGACAAAAAAGCCGGTCGCCCGAGGGCGACCGGCTTTGAAAAAGAAGGGCTAAACGTGTTTCGCGTTTCCTGCGACGTCCACGAGCGCGGTCGCTCAGACCTCGTAGCCGGAGAGCTGCTTGTCCACCGCGACCTTGTCGAGGCGGGCGAAGGCGGGGAGGCCATGCTCGTAGGCGACCTGGGTCTCGCCCTGGATGAGCGGGGTGGCGTAACGGATGAACTGGTGGTTCATGGAGACGCCGTCCTCGTTGATCCACTCGCGGGGCAGCTTCTTCACGCCGTTGGCGATCTCGGAGAGGGGCGCGAGGCCGGTCTCGACCGTGTAGTGGTCGGTGTCGCCGCGCTGGAGCGTGACCATCTTGTCGGTCTCGCCGCGGATCGCGGCCTTGACCGCCATCTGGCCGGCGAGGAAGGCCTCGTCGGCGTCGGCCTTGGAGCCGGCGTGCGCGGCGCAGCGCTGGGCCATGCCAAGCTTGACCGTGCGGCACTTGATGCCGGGCAGGTTCTGCTCGACGAGCGACTGGAGATAGTCGGCGGCGCCACCGAGCTGGGCGTGGCCGAAGGCGTCGGTCTTTTCGTCCGCGGCGATGTAGTTGCCATCGGCGTCGACGAGGCCTTCGCCCACCACGACGAGACAGTATTTCTCGCGCTTGAGGACGCGCTGGATGTCGGCGGTGAACTTCTCGGGGCTGAAGGCGACCTCGGGGAGATAGATCAGGTGCGGGGCGTCGTGCGGGTGGTCCTTGCGCTTCGCGAGCGAGGCGCCGGCGGCGATCCAGCCGGCGTTGCGGCCCATGACCTCGACGATCTGCACGAGATCGTGCTGGCCCATCGCGGCGTTGTCGCAGGCGATCTCACGGATCGTGGTGGAGATATACTTGATGACGGAGCCGTAGCCCGGGGTGTGGTCGGTGACGGGCAGGTCGTTGTCGATCGTCTTCGGAATACCGATCACGCGGAGAGCGTAGCCCTGCTGCTGGGCGAGCTTGGAGATCTTGTCGGCGGTGTCCTGGGAGTCGTTGCCGCCGGCGTAGAAGAAGTAGCGTATGTTGTGCGCCTTGAAAACCTCGAGCACGCGGTCGAAGTCGGCCTGCTTCTTGAGCTTGTAGCGGCAGGTGCCGAGGGCGGCGCCGGGCGTGAACTTGAGGCCGCGGATGGTCTGCTGGCTCTCGGCCGCGAGGTCGATGAGGTCCTCGTTAAGGATGCCGAGCACGCCGTTGAGGGCGCCGTAGATCTCCTCGATGTCGGGATGGTTCAGCGCTTCCGAAATCACGCCCGCAAGGGAGGCGTTGATGACGGCGGTGGGGCCGCCGGACTGACCGACCAGGACGTTACCTACGAGATCTTCGGACATGGCTGTGTGCTTTGGTTAAAGGGTTTCGAACTCCAAACGTGAACGGGCAGCGTGCCGACCGGCGCGAGGCGCTGGCAAACCCAAATTTCCCCGGGAAAAGGATCGGACCCGGCCGCGCAAACCACCCGATCTCATCCGGCGGACGGCCAAAGGATGAGGCCTTTTCGCCAATCCAGTCACCGCCTTCATCTTTGCGGCTGGATAAGGGGGCCGGCAGCGTGGTGGAGCCCCGATGAGCTCTTCATCCTACGCCTTCCTCGCCCTGTTCGGAGGGATCGCCCTGATCTTCCCCCTCCTCCTGCTGAGCGTGGCGCGAATCTGGGCAAAGGCCTTCCAACCCGCCCGCCCCGGCCCGGTGAAAAACTCCACCTACGAGTGCGGCCTGTCCGCAGAAGGCGAGGTCTGGATCCAGTTCAAGGCCCACTACTACCTCTACGCGATCGTCTTCCTGATCTTCGACGCCGAGGCGCTTTTCCTCCTGCCCGCCGCCGTCGCTTTCACCGCCCTGCCCGTCGGCGCGCTCGTCACGGTGCTCGTTTTCCTCCTGCTGCTGGTCGAGGGCCTCGTCTGGGCCTGGCACCGCGGCCACCTCGAATGGCAATGAGCACCGCCGCCTTCACCTCCCCCACGGGCGCCGCGCCTGCCGTCTCCGACCCGGCCGCCACGAAGCCCGAACCGTTTCCCGCCTGCGGAAACATTCCCGATGCCGAGCGCGAGGAACTGCGCCGCCGCGGCATCCTCGTCACCTGCCTCGAGGAGCTCTACGGCTGGGGCCGCGCCAACTCCATCTGGCCCCTGCAATTCGGTCTCGCCTGCTGCGCCATCGAGATGATCGCCGCCGCCACCGCGCGCTTCGACATCGCCCGCTTCGGCGCCGAGATCTTCCGCCCCTCCCCCCGCCAGGCCGACCTCATGATCGTCTCGGGCACCGTCACCAAGAAGATGGCCCCGCAGGTCGTCCGCCTCTGGAACCAGATGCCTGAGCCGAAATACTGCATCGCCATGGGCGCGTGCGCCATCTCCGGCGGCCCCTTCAAGCAGGGCTACAACGTCCTCAAGGGCATCGACCGCTTCATCCCGGTCGACATCTACATCCCCGGCTGCCCGCCCCGCCCCGAGGCCCTGCTCAACGGCCTCTTCCAGCTTCAGGAAAAGATTCGCGCCGAACGCGTCACCGGCGAACACGCCGCCCGCCACCTTCGCCCCGGGGTCATCGCCGAGATCCCCGTCCCCGAGTGCGGCGAAACCGACCTCGTCCCGCCCTTCGCCCCCGGCGCCTTCCGCCCGCCCACCCCGCCGGCCCTCGCAGCGCAACCAGCCGCCTCACCGTCCACTTCCTCTCGATCTCAATCCCCATCCGCCGCCGCCGCGCCGTCCGCGCCCGCCGCCGCCAAAGCCTGAGCCGCCATGGAAACGACCGAGCAAATCCGCAACCGCCTCCTCGCCCGTTTCCCTTCGGCCAAGATCGAGGTGGCGCAAAATCCCGGCCCGGCCGCGCAACACGGCCTCCTCGTCGACGCCGCCCACGCCCGCGAGATCGCCCGCTTCCTCCGCGACGACCCCGAACTGCTCCTCGACTACTGCTCCAACGTCACCGGCCTCGACTGGCCCGAACGCGAAATCGTCGAAACCGTTAAAAAATCCGTCCCCGACCCCGCCGGCGGCCCCGCCAAGATCGTCGAAGAGAAAACCAAGCGCACCGAGCCCGGCCGTCTCGAGGTCGTCTACCACCTCTACTCCATGGCCCGCCGCCACGGCCCGGTCATCCTCCGCCTACGCACCGCCGACCGCTCGTCCAACATCACCCTTCCATCCCTCACTCCCGTCTGGCGCTCCTGCGATCTGCAAGAGCGCGAGGTCTTCGACCTCTTCGGCGTCGTCTTCGAGGGCCACCCGAACCTTCGCCGCATCTTGATGTGGGACGGCTTCGCCGGCCACCCGATGCGCAAAGACTACGTCTCTCCCGACGACCACGAATGGGAGCCCACGCCGCACGGCGAGGTGCTTGAACGTGCCAAGGCCCGACAGGCCGCGGCCCCGGCGGAGACCCGCCCATGATCCAGCCCGATTCGCTTTTCCCCGCCGGCGGCCTCGCGCCCTCCGGCCCGACCCTTCGTCGCGTTCACGATACTTTCCACGGCGACCTCCTCGAGGTCTCCATGGGCCCGCAACACCCGTCCACCCACGGCGTGTTCCGCATGAACGTCACCCTCGACGGCGAGCAGATCGTCGGCCTCCGCCCCGTCTTCGGCTACCTCCACCGCAACCACGAGAAACTCGCCGAGGACATGAGCTACCTCGCGTCGATGCCCTACACCGACCGGCTCGACTACCTCTGCGGCCTCACCAACAACTGGGCCTACGCCCTCGCCGTCGAGAAACTCTCCGGCCAGCCCGTCCCCGAGCGCGCCGAATACCTCCGCGTCATCCTCGGCGAAATGACGCGCCTCGTGAACCACGCCTGCCTGGTCGGCTTCCTCTTCAACGACCTCGGCACCTCCTTCACCCCGCTCCTCTACGCCTTCCGCGAGCGCGAAAAGATGCTCGATCTCTTCGAGGCCCTCACCGGCTCCCGCATGATGGGCAACTTCATGCGCTTCGGCGGCTGCCGCGTCGACCCCACGCCCGAGTGGCTCGCCGCCGCGTCCAAGCTCGTCGACGCCTTCCCGTATTTCCTCGACGAATACGAGACGCTCCTCACCGGCAACGAGATCATGCTCGCCCGCACCCAGGGCGTCGGCCGCCTCGAAGCCGCGCAGGCGATCAACGCCGGCATCACCGGCCCCTGCCTCCGCGCCTCGGGCGTCAACTACGACCTCCGCAAGGTCGACGGCTACGGCGTCTACCCGCGCCTCGATTTCCGCGTCCCGCTCGGCGACCACGGCGACACCTACGACCGCTACATGATGCGCATCCTCGAGATGCGCGAGTCGGTGAAAATTCTCCAACAAGCCTTCCGCGCCCTCCCCGCCGGCCCCGTCCTCGACCCCAAGGCCAAGCAGCGCGGCCTGCGCCCGAAGGCCGGCGAAGCCTACGCCCGCATCGAGGGCCCGAAGGGCGAACTCGGTTTCCACCTCGTCAGCGACGGCACGCCCAATCCCTACCGCTACCGCGTCCGCCCGCCCTCGCTCGTCAACCTCACCCTCCTCGAGGAGATGTGCGTCGGGCACACCCTCGCCGACGCCGTCGTCATCCTCGGCTCCATCGACATCGTCCTCGGCGAGGTCGACCGCTGAGCCGCACCGCCCAATCCCGCGCCCACCATGATCGGCACCGGCATCCTCAAAGGCCTCGCGGTCACCGCGAAAAACTTCCTCGGAAGCTACCACGACCCCGCGCGCCTCGTGACCGAGGAATACCCCGAGCGGCCCGCCCGCGTCCCGGAAGCCTACCGCAGCTTCCCCATGCTCGTCTGCGAGGACGCCGCCGACCCCATGGGCACGCTCCGCTGCGTCGCCTGCCAGATCTGCGAAAAGGAATGCCCGCCGCAGTGCATCTTCATCGAGAAATCGAAGGACAAAAAACCCGACGCCACCGGCAAGCCCCAGCTCTACCCGACCACCTTCACCATCGACACCTCCGTGTGCATGGGCTGCGGCATCTGCGCCGAGGTCTGCCCCTTCGACTCCATCAAGATGGACAAGGTCTTCGAGATCGCCGCCACCAACCGCTTCGAGGGCCTCCTCCTCCAGCGCGAACAACTCGCCAAACCCAACAGCTACTTCCACCTGATCCGCCCCACCGCCGCCGCCGAGGTCGACGCCCGCCTCGCCGCCGACCGCAAGGCCGCCGAGGAAAAAGCCCGCGCCACCGCCGCTGCCGCCGCCGCAAAAGCGGCCGCCGCAAAAACCGCCACCGCGCCCGTCGCGGAGGCTCCCAAGGCCGCCGGCCCCGCCACATGAGCACCGAAATGCCCACGGGTTCGTTCCTCGAACGCGCCCCGATCCTCCTCCGCGACGCCCTCGTCGACCTCTTCCCGACCGCGCTCCAGTGGCTCGTCCACCACGTCCTCAGCGTCTCGGCGATTCTCACCGTCTTCGGCCTCTTCTTCGCCTTCACCACCATCGCCGAGCGCAAGCTCCTCGCCCGCGTGCAAAACCGCCGCGGCCCCAACCGCACCGGCCTGCCCTTCCTCCGCGGCCTCAAGCTCAACGGCATCACCCAACCCTTCGCCGATGCGGTGAAGGCCTTTACCAAGGAGGACGTCGTCCCCGCCGCCGCCGACAAGCTCCTCCACTTCCTCTCCCCCGTCCTGATCGTCGCCTGCTCGCTCCTCGGCTTCGCCGTCCTGCCCTTCAGCCGCAACCTCATCCCGGTCGAGCTCGACGCCGCCATCCTCTACTTCTTCGCCGCCGGAACGATCTCCGAGCTCGCCATCTTCATGGCCGGCTGGGGCAGCCATAACAAATACTCGCTCCTCGCGGCGATGCGAGCGCTCGCCCAGCTCATCAGCTACGAGCTCCCGCTGGTTCTTTCGATCGTGCCCGCCGTCCTCGTCGTCGGCACGCTCTCCACCCGCGACATCGTCCTCGCCCAGTCCGGCTGGACCCTCGGCCTCCTCCCCCGCTGGCACGTCTTCACCCCCTGGGGCTTCGCCGGTTTCCTCATCTTCCTCGTCTCCGCCCTCGCCGAGAGCAACCGCTCGCCCTTCGACCTCCCCGAGGCCGAGAGCGAGCTCGTCGCCGGCCACCTCACCGAGTATTCGGGCTTCAAATACGCCCTCTTCTTCATGGCCGAGTATTTCGGCCTCACGGCCCTCAGCGGCCTCGGCGTCACCGTCTTCCTCGGCGGCTGGCAGGCCCCCTGCGCATTCCTCGAGTTCATCCCCTCCTACGTCTGGTTCATGGCCAAGCTCGCCGCGATGATCTGCTTCTTCATCTGGATCCGCGGCACCTTCCTACGCCTGCGCATCGACCAGCTCATGCGCCTCTCCTGGAAGTTTCTCGTCCCCCTCGCGCTCTCCAACCTCGCCGCCGCCGCCTTCTGGGCCCTCACGCCCGGCTGGAGCGGCCCGCTTTCGCTCGTCCGCTGGCTCGTCGGCTTCGCCTTCGTCGCCACGCCCTTCGCGCTCCTGAGCCGCCGCCTCTTCTCCGGCCTCGGCCCCCGCACCTATCGCTACGCCGCGTCATGAACCTCGCGCTCCTCCTCATCGCCGCCCTGCTCCTCGGCGCCGCCGCCGTGGCCATGACGCTGCGCAAGCTCATCCACAGCGTGCTCCTCTTCGTCGGCTCCTGGGCCGGCGTCGCCGCCTTCTACCTTTGGGCCGGCGCCGAGTTCGTCGCCTTCGCGCAAATCCTCGTCTACGTCGGCGCCGTCTCGATGGTCGCCCTCTTCGCCGTGATCCTCACGCGCCCGGACGATTCGCCGAAGCAACGCGACCTGCCCACCATTCGCCGCGCCTTGGCCGGCGTCCTCGCCGCCCTCGCCGTCGCCATCGTCCTGCTCAAGGCGATCTTCGCCACGCCCTTCGCCGCCCCGGCCGCCGACGCCGTCGCGCCCGCCGTCCCGGTAAAGCAACTCGGCCTCGTCCTCCTCGGCGACCACGCCGTCGCGCTCCTCATCGTCGGCCTCGTCCTCACCGTCGCCCTGCTCGGCGCCATCGTCATCGCCTCGACCGACAAGCCCGAGGCCCCGGAGGACCGCGCATGAATCCCCTGCACCTCTGCCTCGCGCTCTCCACGCTGCTTTTCTGCATCGGCCTGGCCGGCGCGCTCACGCGCTCCAACACCATCCTCGTGCTGCTCGGCGTCGAGCTGATGCTCAACGCCGCCAACCTTAACTTCATCGCCTTCTGGCGCTACGGCCCGAATCCCGAGGCCGCCACCGGCATCGTGTTCGTTCTCTTCTCCATCGCCGTCGCCGCGGCCGAGGCCGCCGTCGGTCTCGCGCTCGTGATCGCGATCCACCGCCACCGGCGCAGCGTCCGCCTCGCCGAGGCCTCCGAACTCAAAGGCTGAGCCATGACCCTCGCCGCCCAACACCTCTGGCTCATCCCCGCCCTGCCGCTCGCCGCCGCCGCGATCGGCGCCCTCGCCCCGCTCCGCGCCCGCGCGCTCTGCGCCGGCGCCACCATCGCCACGATGGCCGGGGCCTTTGTCCTGTCCTGCCTCGCCCTCGTCGGCGCGCTCGCCGAGCCCGCCGCGCACCAGGTTTTCAACTTCGCCTGGTTCGACCTCGGCGCCGGCGCCCTGCGCCTCGGCTTCCTCCTCGATCCGCTCACCGCCTTCATGTGCGTGATGGTCACCTTCGTCGGCCTGCTGATCTTCATCTTCAGCACCGCCTACATGAAGGAGGACGCCCGCTTCGCGCGCTTCTTCGGTTTCCTCAGTCTCTTCGCCGCCGCGATGCTCGGTCTGCTCGTCGCCAACAGCCTCCTCCTCCTCTTCGTCTGCTGGGAACTCGTCGGCCTCGCCTCCTACCTCCTCATCGGGTTCTGGTTCAACAAACCGTCCGCCGCCGCCGCCGCGAAAAAAGCCTTCATCACCACGCGCATCGGCGACCTCGGTTTCCTCCTCGGCCTGCTCTGGCTCCAGGACGCGCAGGGCTCGCTCCTCTTCTACGACGCCGGCGCCGGCATCCTCGAAAACGCCGCGCTGGCCAACCTTTCCCACCTGCTCCCCTGCGGCCTCGCCGCCTCCACCGCCATCGGCCTGCTCCTTTTCTGCGGCGCCATCGGCAAGTCCGGCCAGTTCCCGCTCCACGTCTGGCTGCCCGACGCGATGGAGGGCCCCACGCCCGTCTCCGCGCTCATCCACGCCGCCACCATGGTCGCGGCCGGCGTCTTCCTCATCGCCCGCGTCTACCCGCTCATGTCCGCCGACCAGGCGCTCGCCAGCGTGCCGGTCCACGCCCTCAGCGTCGTCGCCTTCATCGGCGCCATCACCGCGCTCCTCGGCGCCGTCATCGCCGTCGCGCAAAACGACATCAAGCGCATCCTCGCCTTCTCCACCGTCTCGCAGCTCGGCTACATGATGCTCGCGCTCGGCGTCGGCTCCTGGACCGCCGCCATCTTCCACCTCCTCACCCACGCCTTCTTCAAGGCCCTGCTCTTCCTCGGCGCCGGCTCCGTCATCCACGCCGCGCACCACGAGCAGGACATCCGCCGCCTCGGCGGCCTCTCGAAGAAGATGCGCCTCACCTTCGCCACTTTCGCCATCGGCACCTCGGCGCTCGTCGGCGTGCCCTTCCTCTTCTCCGGCTTCTGGTCAAAGGAGGCCATCCTCCACGCCGCGCACGGCTGGCACGTCTCCCACCTGCCCTTCTTCGCCGCCCTCGTCGGCGTCGTCCTCACCGCGTTCTACAACACGCGCCTCATGTCCGAGGTTTTCTTCGGCCAAGCCCGCAGCCACGCCTCCGACCACGCCCACGAAAACGGCCCGGCCATGACGCTCCCGCTCGCGCTCCTCGCCGTCTGCGCCGTTGTCCTCGGCTTTCTAGGCACGCCCGCCTGGCCCTGGCTCCAGGCCAAGATCCTCGGCGAACACGAGGTCCACGGTCACTCGATCCTCGATGGCGCGGGCCTGATGTTGCTCTCCATCCTCCTCGTCGCCGTCGGCGTCGGCGCCGGCTGGGCGCTCTACGGACGCCGCCCGCGCGCCTCGGCCACCTCCGCCGATCCGCTCGCCTCCAAAGCCCCCGGACTCGTCGCCGCCCTCGCCGCGCGCCTCGGCTTTGACGAGATCTACGCCGCCACCTTCGGCCGCGCCAACGCCGCCCTCGCCGCGCTCGCCGACTGGTTCGACCGCCAGGTCTTGGACGGCCTTGTCCGCTTCCTCGTCTCGCTCGGCACCTTCATCGGCTGGATCAACCGCGACGGCGACGAACGCGGCCTCAACGCCGGGTTCGACACCACCAGCGAAAAAATCCGCGCCACCGGCCTCGCCTACTCGCGCGCCCAGACCGGCGACGCCCACGGCTACCTCCGCACCCTCGCCCTCGGCTTCGTGATCCTGCTCGTCATCGCAACCCTCGGAGGTGCCTGGTGAAAACCGTTCCCCTGCTCTCGCTCATCGTCTTCGCCCCCTGGCTCGGCGCCGCCTTGCTCCTCGCCCTCCGCGGACGCCTGCGTGACACGAGCACCACCGCGCTCGCGCTCGTCGCCAGCCTCTCGACCTTCGCCCTCGGCGCGAGCGTGCTCGGCCGCTTCGACCCCGCGTTCACGGGCATGCAACTGGTCGAGAAACAGCTCTGGATCGCCGCGCTGCACGTCCACTACCACCTCGGCGTTGACGGACTCGGCCTCGTGCTCGTCCTCCTAACCGCGATCCTCGCGCCCGTCGCGCTCTTCGGCACCATCCGCCGCGTCGCCGATCCCGCGCTCTACGCCGCGCTCTTCCTCGTCCTCCAAGGCAGCGCGCTCGGCGTCTTCCTCGCCCTCGATTTCGTCCCTTGGTTCGTCTTCTGGGAGCTGAGCCTCGTCCCCGCCTTCTTCCTCATCAA
>JACCEB010406798.1_pt1 | contig 29209 bp, 24 predicted proteins | sample 7454761 | NCBI WGS metagenome assembly JACCEB01 (sample SAMN15323454, study PRJNA562643) | freshwater metagenome | isolation source: river surface water | place: USA:Blue River Watershed | collected 2017-08-18
ACGAAGGGCTGCTTGTGGTCTTGGCCCGGTGTGGCGGGGCAGCTTTGGCTCAAGGTGAGGGTGTAGCGCTGAGCGGCGGCGTCGTACTGACCCTGGGCCTGAACCCGGGGCGTGCCGGCCTGCGCGTACCAGCGCTTGAAGGTCTCCAGGCGGGCGCTCAATTCACTGCCCGGGTTGGCATCGGCCACGGCCTGCGCGAAGTCGTCGCAGGTGACCGCCTGGCCGTCGTGGCGCTTGAAGTACTCGGTCATGCCGCGGGCAAAGCCCTCACGGCCCACCAGGGTCTGCATCATGCGCACCACCTCAGCGCCCTTGTTGTAGACCGTGGGCGTGTAGAAGTTGTCGATGGCCTGGTACTGGTCGGGGCGCACCGGGTGTGCCATGGGGCCGGCATCTTCCGGGAACTGCGCTTCACGCAAGGCACGCACATCGCCAATGCGGCACACGGCTCGGGCGCTGGTGCTGCCGGCCATGTCCATGCTGAATTCCTGGTCGCGGAACACCGTCAGGCCTTCCTTGAGCGACAGCTGGAACCAGTCGCGGCAGGTGATGCGGTTGCCGGTCCAGTTGTGGAAGTACTCGTGCGCGACCACGCTCTCGATGTTGAAGAAGTCGGTGTCGGTGGCGGTGGCGGGGCTGGCCAGGACAAACTTCGTGTTGAAGATGTTCAGGCCCTTGTTCTCCATGGCGCCCATGTTGAAGTCGCCCACGGCGACGATCATGAAGCGCTCCAGGTCCAGCGGCAGGCCAAAGCGCTGCTCGTCCCAGATGAGCGAGGCCACCAGCGAGTTCATCGCATGTTCGGTCTTCTCCAGGTCACCCCGGCGCACGTAAACCTGCAGCAGGTGGTCTTTGCCGGCCCGGGTACGCACGTGCTGCTCGCGGCACACCAGGTCGGCCGCCACCAGTGCGAACAGGTAGCTGGGCTTGGGGAAGGGGTCATGCCACTTGGCGTAGTGGCGGCCGTTGTCCAGCTCGCCTTGCTCCACCAGATTGCCGTTGGACAGCAGCACCGGCAGCAAGGCCTTGTTCGCGCGCAGCGTGACGGTGTAGACGGCCATCACATCGGGGCGGTCCAGGAAATAGGTGATGCGGCGAAACCCTTCGGCCTCGCATTGGGTGAAGAAGCCACCGCCCGAGGTGTACAAGCCGCTCAACTGCGTGTTCTTCTCCGGCGCCACCGTGTTGCGGATTTCCAGCGTGAAGCGCTCGCCCTTGGCCACGCTGGGGGGCGTGTCGATCACGAGCATGCCGTCTTCGTGGCGAAAGCTCACGCTCTCGCCGTTGGCCAGCACCCGCAGCAGGTTGAGGTCTTCGCCGTGCAGGCGCAGGGCGGGCGCGGTGTCGCCGGCTGCGTTGCGCTCGATCTCGAGCTTGCTGGCGACGATGGTCTTGGCCGGGTCGAGGTCAAACGTGAGGTCCACGCTGCGAATCCAGTAGTCGGGTTCGCGGTAGTCCAGTCGGTTGACGGTGATGGGAGCGGTGCCTTCGCGCATGAGAGTCTCCGAAAAATTTACAGGCCTTGCTTCAGGCTGGCCGTGATGAAGCTGTCCAGGTCGCCGTCCAACACCTTTTGCGTGTTGGAGATTTCCACGCTGGTGCGCAGGTCCTTGATGCGGCTTTGGTCCAGCACGTAGCTGCGGATCTGGTGGCCCCAGCCCACGTCGGTCTTGCTGTCCTCGAGCTTTTGCTGCTCTTCGCGCTGCTTGCGCATCTCGTGCTCATACAGGCGCGATCGCAGCATCGCCCAGGCCTCGTCACGGTTGCGGTGCTGCGACCGGTCGTTTTGGCACTGCACCACGATGCCCGTGGGGATGTGCGTGAGGCGCACGGCCGAATCGGTCTTGTTGATGTGTTGGCCGCCTGCGCCGCTGGCGCGGAAGGTGTCGGTGCGCACATCGGCGGGGTTGATCTCGATTTCGATGGAGTCGTCCACTTCGGGGTAGACGAACAGCGAGGCAAACGAGGTGTGGCGCCCGCCAGCCGAATCGAAGGGGCTCTTGCGCACGAGGCGGTGTACGCCGGTCTCGGTGCGCAGGTGGCCGTAGGCATAGTCGCCTTCGACCTTGATGGTGGCGCTGCGGATGCCGGCCACGTCTCCTTCGGTTTCCTCCATCACCTCGGCCTTGAAGCCCTTGCGCTCACAGTACTTCAGGTACTGGCGCAGCAGCATGGAGGCCCAGTCACAGGCTTCGGTGCCGCCGGCGCCGGCCTGGATGTCGATGAAGCAGTTCAGGGGGTCGGCCTGGTTGGCAAACATGCGGCGGAACTCGAGCTGTTCCACGGTCTCACGCAGCTTTTCGGTTTCGTCCGAGATGGCCTTGAGGCCATCGAGGTCGGCCTCTTCCTTGCTCATTTCAAAGAGCTCGGTGTTGTCGCGCAGGTTCTGCGAGAGGTGGTTGATGGTCTCGACCACCGTCTCCAGCGACTTTTTCTCGCGGCCCAACTCCTGGGCACGCTTGGGTTCGTTCCAAACGGCTGGGTTTTCCAGGGCGGCGTTGACCTCGTTTAGGCGCAGGGCTTTGCGGTCGTAGTCAAAGATACCCCCGAAGCTGTTCGGTTCGTTCGGAGAGGTCAACCAAGGCGTTGCCGATGGCGTTGATTTGTTCGATGTCCATGATGGGGCTGCAGTCCGGCGCCGTTGGGGGAAACCCGCGATTTTCGCACGCTCGGCTGTACAAAGGGGGGCTGGCCCTTGGGTTTTCCCCGGCGCACGAATGGACGCATGCCCCGTAGCATGGGTTTCGCAGCAGGCCACGCGGGCGCAAGGGCGCGCCGCGTGGGCCAGGAGGAGTGGTCGATGGACATGGGTTGCCTGATCGCAGGCGTGAGGATGAACACCGGGGTGCGTTTGGCGCGCCCGGACGCATCCGCTTCACGCGCAGTGGCCGACTACCTCGAGGGTGTGCTGGGCCTGTCCCACCGGCTGTGGCATGAATTGCCCGGGCCGCAGGGCTCCACCAGCCTGGTGCTGCGCGCCGAGGCGCGCGAAGCCCTCATGCCGGGCCACGACACCCTGAACCTGCGCCAGGCCCTGGACCCCGTGGTGCACGACCTCGACCAAGCGCTGGAACGCGAGATTGCCGTGGCACTGTTGGGCGGCCCCCAGGTGTTCACATTCGAGAGCCTGGGCGCCTTCGCGTCCCACGTGCGGGTGCAGCGGCGCATTTGCCGTGCCGCCGCGCGCACCGCGGTGGCCTTCAAGACCCTGGCCGCAGAGCGCCCCGACCAGTACTGGACCTACGACGAGGAAGCGGGCTTCCTCTTGCAGCCCGGCCAGTCCCTGTCCGATGCCTTGCGTGCGGCCACCCAGCCCTCGGTGACAGGGCAGCTCTACGATTTTTCTTGCTACCGGGCCAGCGAGTATGTGATCTTGTTGGGCTTGTCCGAGGAGCTCGAACAGGTGAACCCCGCCCAGTTGGCGCAGTTGGAGGCGCGCTGCCGCCGTCGCGCCATCCGTTCGCGCGAGTTCCACGATGTCTTCCTCGACGAATTCGGCTCACACGACAGCCCGGTGCCGGCGCGCTACTTCGTGCCCGGCGACCGCCTGTGGTTCCGCAACCCCGACGAGCGCTCGTCAGACGCGCTGGGCTACGAGGGATCCTGGGTGATCTACATGGGGGGCGGTTTGTTCAGCAACTTCTGGAAGCATGAACAGCCCTACACCCTGGAAGACAAGTGCATCGAGATCTTCCACTGGCGTGATGGCGCCTACCAGGACGAGCACCAGGAGTGGCAGATGGACGAGGCCCGTGTGGAGGCCTGCGTGGCCGCGACCCAAGCCGACGCGGCGGCGCGTACCCGCGTGCTGCAGCGCATGATGCGCCTGCGCGACCCGCAGGGTGTGTACGCCGAAGGGGGCTGCCTGGACGCTTCGCGCGAGCAGCCCAAGAGTGTGTGGCCGCAGCGCTGCGCGCTGCAGGTACAGCCGGCCTGAACACCGGCGCAGCGCCGCTGCGCCGCCTCAGTCCAAAAACGACTCGATCAAGCGCGCCAAGACCTCGGGTTGGTCGTGGTGCAGCATGTGGCCGCAGTCCTCGATCCACTCGCTGCGCACCTGGGGCACCACCTGCAGCCGCTCCTGGTACTGGCCCAGGCTGTAGCGGTCGCCCCACCACTGGGACAAATCGGTCTGGCGGCCCACCACCGACATCACCGGCGCGCTGATGCGCTTCCAGCAGGCCAGCACCTCGCCCACGCGGTACAGCGTGGGGTTCACGCGTTTGTGCGCCGGGTCGCCCAAGATGTTCCAGCGGCCTTGAGGGTCCGGCTCGGCCCAGTGCTCCGCCAGCCAAGCGGCCTTGTCGGGACTCAAGCGCGGGTTGTTCTTCATCAAGCGCCGGGCCACGCCCTGTGCACTGTCGTAGGGTCGCAGCTCCTGCGGCACCGTCAATTCATCCAGCCACTTCGCATACTGGGTCGGTGCTTGATCGGCCGGCCGTTCGGGCAGGCCGAAGCCTTCCAGGTTGATCAGCCGGCGGATGCGGGATGGGCGCACGCCGGCATACATCATCACCACGTTGCCGCCCATGCTGTGGCCCAGGAGGTCGATATGGGGCAAGGCCGGCCAGCCGACTTCCGGTGCGCGCAGCAGGGCCTCCAGGTCGGCCAGGTAGTCGGGGAACCAGTAGCAGTCGGTGTGTGCGGGCACGCGGCTGTGGCCAAAGCCACGCCAGTCCGGGGCCACGATGAAGCGGTCCTGCGCCAGGGCATCCACGAGGAACTGCCAGGAGGCGGCCACGTCCATCCAGCCGTGTACCAAGACCAGTGCCGGCCGATCGGCGCTGCACCGGCTGGGGTCGCCCCACAGCCGCACGTGGTAGTTCACGCCCCGAATGGGCAGGTGCAGGCTTCGGCTCTCGCGCCGTGGGCAGTAGGGTGATGTCGCGGGGGCTTCAGGCGTCGGCGCTGGCGTGCTCGGGTGTTCGTTCATCCGCGCATCCTAGCGTTGCAGTGAACAGCCCCTCGATCAGCTCCAGCCGCGCACGCCGCTGTGCCAGCGCCGCATGCTCGCTGAGTTCGCCCAGCAGGGAATCGCCCAGCAACGAGCTGTACAGAATGAAGGCCCGTCGGCGGGCGTCCATGACGCCAAAGCCCAGCGCCGAGAACACCTGCGCGATGTAGCCCAGGCGGCTTTCATCGGCTTCCCGCACCACCTGCGCGGCCATCTCGTCGCGGCGGCCCCAAGCGCGAATGGCCAGCTCGATGCGCGCGGCGCGCACAGCGGCTCGGCCGCGCCAGGGCAGGCTCACCAGGTCCTGCAGCTGCTCACGCGGGTCGGTGTGGGCGCGCTCCAGCCGCTGCGTCAGGGCTTCGGTGGCGCTGTTGCGCCAGGCCTGCAGCACCCGGCGCAGCAGTTCTTCCCGGTCCTTGAAGTGCCAATAGAAGCTGCCGCGGGTCATGCCCAGTTCCTGGGCCAGCACGTCCACCCGCACCCGGTCGATGCCCTGATCGACCAGGACTTCCGTGGCGGCCTCGACCCAGGTTTCCGGGGTGCAGGTGCCGCGAGCGGGCTTGGTGGAGCGGGGCTTGGTGCTGGTCACGTGGGGAATCATGCTTCCATACACATCTGTACGGAAGTCAGAGAAAACCCGAATAGTTCAGCAAAGATACGTACTTAAGATTCAGATTCAAACATACACAACTGTACGGAATGGCATGCGCCCTATGGGCTGCCTGTCATCGGGAGGACGGCTGAGCGTGCAACGAGCATTCGACGACCCCATCGACCTGCGGCCGCCAGCCACGGTGTGTGAACGCCGCGCCGACGGCTCCTTCGTGCTGCGATCGCCCCACGCCTTGCCCGAGCCAGTGCGCTGCGTGGGCCAGTGGCTTGAAGACTGGGCGCAGCGCACGCCCGATGCCGTGGCCTTTGCCGAGCGGGCATCGGCCGACAGCTGGCACGAGCTCACGTGGGCGCAGGCCCGTCAGCAGGTGGGGCGCTTGGCGCAGGGCCTGTTGGACCTGGACTTGCCAGCCGGCGACCCGGTGGTGGTGCTGTCGGACAACTCCCTGCACCACCTGCTCTTGATGCTGGCGTGTTTGCAGGTGGGCCGGGCCGTGTGCACGGTGTCCAGCGCCTACAGCCGCCTCACCCACGACCACGGCAAGGTCACCCAGATCCTCAAGACCCTCAAGCCGGCCCTGGTGTACGCCGACAACGCGCAGGTCTACGGGCCTGCGATTCGCGCCGCCCAGGCCGCGGGGTTGAACATGCCCGTGATGCTCAGCCGCGGTGCGGCTGAAGTGCCCGGTGCGCTGGCCTTCGAGTCCCTGGCTGCCACGCCGGAGACGCCCGCGGTGATGCGGGCCTTTGAACGCATCACACCCGACACCGTGGCCAAGTACCTGTTGACCTCGGGGTCCACCGGTTCGCCCAAGGTGGTGATCAACACGCATCGCATGCTGTGTGCCAACCAGGAAATGCTGGCCAGTGCCTGGCGCTTCCTGGCGCATGAGAAGCCGGTGGTGGTGGACTGGTTGCCGTGGAGCCACACCTTCGGCGGCAACCACAACCTGCACATCGTGATGCGCAACGGCGGCACCTTGGTCATCGATGAGGGCCGCCCAGCACCGGGCCTGGTGGAAAAGTCCCTGGCCAACCTCGTGAAGTGGCAGCCCACGCTCTACTTCAACGTGCCGCGTGGGCTCGATCTGATCCTGCCCTTGCTGGAGGCCAATCCACAAGCCGCCCGTGCCTTCTTCAGCCGGCTGCGAATGGTCTTCTACGCAGGTGCGGGCATGCCACAGGCCACCTGGGATCGCCTGCAGGCCCTGTCGCGCCAGGTGCGTGGCCAGGAGGTATGGCTCACCACCTCCTGGGGGGCTACCGAAACCGCACCGGCCATCACCCTGGCGCATTTCCGCCTGGAGCGCGCCGGCAACATCGGCATCCCACTGCCGGGGGTGGACCTCAAGTTCGTCCCCAACGGTGGCAAGTTGGAGATGCGGGTGCGCGGCATCAATGTGTTCCCGGGCTACCGCAACGCCCCCGAACTCACCGCTCAGGCCTTCGACGAAGAGGGCTACTACTGCATTGGCGACGCGGGAATGCTGGTGGATGAAGCGCATCCGGAAAAGGGCATCATCTTCAACGGCCGGGTGGCCGAGGACTTCAAACTCACCACCGGCACCTGGGTGTCGGTGGGCACCTTGAGGCTCAAGTTGGTGTCGGCCCTGTCGCCTTGGGCGCAGGACGCGGTCATCACCGGACACGACCGCGACGAAGTGGGCGCCCTGATCTTCCCGAGTGCACAGGCCGCAGCGCTGCCGCCGGCGGCGTTGCAGGGACACCTCAAAGCGGCGCTTCAGGCCCTGAAGGCCGAGGGCGGGGGTTCCTCCCAGGTGCCCATGAGGCTGCTGGTGCTGGCCGACCCCCCCAGCGCCGATGGTGGCGAGATCACCGACAAGGGCTACATCAACCAACGCGCGGTGCTCACCCGCCGGGCCGAGCAGGTGCTGGCCCTGTATGCGGGCGGGCCGGGCGTGGTGACGCTCACGTGACGGCTGCCTTCTTATCACCGACGGCTGGGCTCATCGGATGAGCCTGGCTTCCAACCTGTACACCTCCACATGAGCACGGGCCTGTTTCAACGCTTCGAAGGCGTCTTTATTCTGGATGGCGTGCGCACGCCGATGGTCGACTACATGGGCGCCTTTGCCGATGCCAACCCCATCGACCTGGGCATTGCCGCCGCACGCGCCGTTCTGCAGCGCAGCCAGGTATCACCCGCTGACATTGACTCTGTGTTGGCCGGCAACATGGCACCGGGCGGGTTCGACCAGTTTTACGTGCCGCGCCACATTGGCCTGTATGCGGGCGTGCCGGTCCACGTCTCGGCGCTGATGGTGCAGCGCATCTGCGGCACCGGCTTTGAGCTGTTTCGCCAGGCGGCCGAACAAATGGCCACCGGTGGTGCCAGCGCAGCCCTGGTGGTGGGCACCGAATCCATGACCCGCAACCCCATCGCCGCGTTCGACCACCGCGGCGGCTTCCGGCTGGGCGCGCCCGTGGCCTTCAAGGACTACTTGTGGGAAGCGCTGAACGACCCAGCGGCGGTCTCCATGATCATGACGGCCGAGAACCTGGCCAAGCAATACGGCATCAGCCGTTCGGAAGTCGACGCCTTTGCCGCGCAGTCCTTCGCGCGCGCGCTGGCCGCGCAGGACAGCGGGTGGCTGCAGGGTGAGATTGCGCCCGTCGAGGACGCGGTGTTCGAGTTGCCGGGCTACAAGCCGCGAAGGCTCAGGCTCTCGGGCAAACACAAGCGCGCCGATCGCGACACGCATCCGCGCCCCACCACGGTGGAGGTGCTGTCGGGCCTGCGCACGGTGTTCCCTGAAGGGGTGCAAACCGGGGGCAACAGTTCGGCCCTTACCGATGCCGCGGCCGCCGCCGTGGTGGCCCGTGCCGATGTGGCGCAGGCTTGGCAACAACGAACCGGGCGCAAGCCCCTGGGGCGTGTGGCGGCTGCGGCGGTGGTGGGCGTGCCGCCCGAGGTCATGGGCATCGGCCCAGCGCCGGCCATCCAGCGCCTGCTGCAAGGCGCAGGCCTGTCGATGGACGACGTCGCCCGCTTTGAAATCAACGAGGCGCAAGGCGCGCAGACCTTGGCGGTTTCGCGCGCCTTGAACCTGCCCCAGGACCGTCTGAATGTGCACGGTGGCGCCATTGCCCTGGGACATCCGCTGGCTGCTACCGGTGTGCGGCTGACCATCACCGTTTCCCGCCAGTTGCAGGCCATTGGGGCCCGCTGGGGCGTGGCCTCGGCCTGCATTGGTGGCGGGCAGGGCATCGCCCTGCTCATCGAAAACCCGGGCGCTGCGTCATGAGTGCAGGCGCTTGGTTTCACGCGGGTGCCACCGTTGGCGCCGCAAGGTTCGTCGCGAACTCCGGCCGTTCGCCTTCTTCACCCGCGCTGCACCCCAGCGCCAGCGCTGGGCCGGCAGCGTATCCAGACAACAAGAGGAGACCATGATGAAGCAATTGATCAAGAAGACCTTGGTGGCGGCTTCGCTGCTGGCCGCTGGTTTGGGTTCGGCATGGGCCGACATCACCGTTGGCGTGATCGTTCCCATGACGGGCCCGGCGTCGGGCCTGGGCATTCCCATGAGCAATGGGGTCAAGATGTGGCCCGCCTCGGTGGCCGGCGAGAAGCTCAACGTGATGATCCTGGATGACGCCACCGATCCCACCAAGGGCACGCAGAATGCGCGCCGCTTCGTCACGGAAAACAAGGTCGACCTGCTGGTGGGCTCGGGTGCCACGCCGGTGGGCATTGCGGTGGCGGCCGTGGCCCTCGAGAGCAAGACCCCTCAGCTGGCCTTGTCGCCCATCGGCCTGCCGCCCGGGCAAGACGCCTGGAGCTTTCGCATGCCCCAGAGCAATGGCGTCATGGCCAACGCGATGGTCAACCACATGGTCAAGAACGGCGTGAAGTCGGTGGGCTTCATCGGCTACACCGACGCCTATGGCGAACTGTGGTTGCAGGCGCTGCTGCCTTTGCTGGAGAAGGCCGGCATCCGGCTTTTGGCCACCGAGCGCTTTGCACGCGCCGACACCAGTGTGACCGCGCAGGCCTTGAAAATTGCGGCAGCCAACCCGGATGCGGTGATCGTGGTGGCCTCCGGTTCCGGCGCAGCCATGCCGCAGCTGGGTGTCATCGAGCGCGGCTACAAGGGCAAGTTCTACCAGACCCATGCAGCGGCCACCCGCGACCTGATGCGCGTGGGCGGCAAGGCGGTGGAGGGGACCTTTGTGACGGCTGGCCCGGTGGTGGTGGCCGAGCAGCTGCCCGATTCACACCCCAGCAAGGCTTTGGGCATGCGCTTCAACGCCGAGTACGAAAAGATCCACGGTGCTGGCTCTCGCAACCAGTTCGCCGCCCACTCCTTCGATGTCTATCTGATGCTCGAGCGTGTGGTTCCGGTGGCCTTGAAGAAGGCCAAGCCCGGAACGCCTGAGTTCCGCGCAGCACTCAAGGAGGCCCTGGAGAGCACTCCGGCCCTGGCCGTCACGCACGGTGTGCTCGACTTCAAGCCCGATGACCACTGGGGATACCGGCCCGATACCGGGGTCATCATGAAGGTCGTCAACGGCGACTGGAAATTGGAGAACTGAAGCACATGCCGTACGGGTACCGGGCACCCACCCACCACATGCGCTTCGTGATGGAGCGTGTGCTCCATGCGCCGCAGTCGTGGCGGGCGTGCCCGGGCTTGTCGGAGTTGGACATCCACACCGCCGAGGCGGTGCTGGACGAGGCGGCGCACTTTGCCAGCGGGGTGCTGCTGCCGCTCAATGCGAGGGGCGACCAGCAGGGCTGTGTGCTGAGCGCCGATGGGCAGGTGCGCACACCTGATGGCTTTGCACAGGCGTACCGAGCCTATGTGGACGGTGGCTGGGCGGCACTGCCGTGTTCTGCCGACTGGGAAGGGCAGGGCTTGCCGCTGCTGCTGGATGCGGCCGTGCGCGAGATGCTCAACGCCTGCAACCACGGGTGGACCATGTACCCCGACCTCTTGCATGGCGCCTATGAAACCCTCAAGGCCCATGGCAGCCCGGCGCTTCAGCAGCGCTACCTGGCCGACATCGCCACCGGCCGCACCCTGGCGGCCATGGCCCTGACCGAGCCCCAAGCGGGCAGCGACTTGGGTGCGCTGCGCACGCAGGCGCAGCCCCAGTTCGATGGCAGCTGGCGCGTGACCGGCAGCAAGGTCTTCATCAGCGGCGGCGAGCACGACCTCACCGACAACATCGTGCACCTGGTGTTGGCCCGCGCGCCCGACGCACCGCCGGGCACCCGCGGCATCAGCCTGTTCCTGGTGCCCAAGCGCCTGCCCGATGGCGCTCGAAACCGCATGTCTTGCGTGGGCATCGAACACAAGATGGGTATCCACGGCAGCGCCACCTGTTCCATGCAGTACGACGGTGCCACCGCTTGGATGGTGGGTGAACCCCACCGCGGCCTGGCCGCCATGTTCCTGATGATGAACAGCGCGCGGCTGCACGTGGGCCTTCAGGGCCTGGGCCATTTGGAAATGGCCACCCAGAACGCGCTGCGCCAGGCGCAGGACCGTGTACAGGGCGGTGTGCCCATCGCCCAACACCCGGCCATGCGGCACACCCTGCTGCGCCTGCAGGCCAGCACCGAAGCCCTGCGCTGCCTGGCCTACCGTGCGGCCCTGGCCTTGGACGAAGCCGCCCACCATGAACACCCCGAGCAGCGTGCCCGCCAGTCGGCCATCGCAGCGCTGCTGACCCCGATCGTCAAAGCCTTCGGCACGCAGCAGGGATTTGAGGGGGCTCACCGAGCCCTGCAGGTCTTCGGTGGCTATGGCTATGTGCGCGAGACCGGTGTGGAGCAAACGCTGCGCGATGCCCGCATCGCCATGATCTACGAGGGCACCAACGAGATTCAGGCCATCGACCTGGTGCAGCGCAAGCTGCTGGGCGATGACGGGCGTGCCCTACAGGTTCTGTTGGCCGAGTTCGAGGCCGAGGCACAGGCGGCCCATGGCGCCGGTGTGCCGGACCTGGCCAATGCCCTGCGCGAGCAGATCGAACACGCCCAAGAGGGTTTGCGCAGCCTGCAGGTGGCCGCCCGTTCAGGCCGCGAGGCCGTGCTCGCCCTGTGCGACGACGCGCTGGCGGCCTATGCGCACCTGTGCCAAGCCTGGGCCTGGACGGCCAGTGCCCGTGCCTGTGCGCAGCTGCTGGCACAGGCGCCAGAAGACACCCAGGCCCGCGCTCGCCTGGAGCGCATGCGCTACGGCGTGCAGTGGCTGCTGCCGCAGGCCCAGGTGCACTGGCAGGCGCTGCGGGCAGCACCGCCCTTGCCGCTGGAGGTGGGCTAAGGCACGGGCTTGGGCGGCATTTGCCAGAATCGGGGCTTCATCACGTTCGCCCGCATCGGCCCACCATGCCCATTCGCAACGCCCAAGCTGCCGACGCGCCCACCTTGGTGGCGCTGATCAACGAACTAGCGGCGTTTGAGCAGCTCAGCCACCTGGTCAGCGTCACGCCGCAATCGCTGGCGCAGCACCTGTTCGGTCCACAGCCAGCGGCACAGTGTGTGGTGTTCGAGCAGGGGACCGAGATCGTGGCCTTTGCCCTGTTCTTCCACAACTTCTCAACCTTCTTGGGGCAACCCGGCTTGTACCTGGAAGACCTCTATGTGCGGCCCGCCTACCGGGGTCAGGGCATCGGCCGCTCGCTGCTTGTCCACTTGGCGGGCCTTGCGCGTGACCGCGGATGCGGCCGCTTCGAGTGGAGCGTGCTCGACTGGAACGCCAACGCCATTGCCTTCTATGAGAAGCTGGGGGCCACCGTGATGCCCGATTGGCGCATCTGCCGGGTCACCGGGCCCGGCTTGCAGACCTTGGCCGCTGCGGGGGGCGCGGCCTCATGAACGCAGCGCTTCGCGAAGGCGACCAGTACCCAAGCCTGCACGGCCAGTTCCACTGGGAGGTGCCGGCTTACTTCAACATCGCCGAGGTCTGCGGCCGGCGCTGGGCGAAGCAGTCGCCCGATGCCGTGGCCATCATCCAAGAAACGGAGCGGGCCTTTGAAGGCGGGCCTGTGGCGCGGTGCACCTATGGCGAGCTGCAGGCCCAGGCCAACCGGCTCAGCCATGCCCTGGCCGCCGCCGGTGTCCAGCGTGGCGACCGCGTTGCGGTGATCCTGCCGCAGCGCATCGAAACCGCAGTGGCGCACCTGGCCCTGTACCAAATGGGTGCCGTGGCCATGCCGCTGTCCATCCTGTTTGGCCCAGAGGCGCTGGAGTACCGCCTGCAGGACTCCGAAGCCGTGGCCGCCATTGCAGACGAATCGTCCTTGGAGGTGCTGCTGGGGGTGCTGCCCCAGTGCCCCACGGTTCGCCAGGTGATTGCTGCAGGCGCTGTGCGGGCTGCGCCGCCGCCCGGCTGCACCGCCGCACTGCTGTCCTGGCAAAGCGCCTTGGCCGGGCAGCCGCACCGCTACGCCGCGGTGAAGACCAAGGCTGACGACGCTGCCGTTCTCATCTACACGAGTGGCACCACCGGCCCGCCGAAGGGCGCCCTGATTCCGCACCGCGCGCTGATCGGCAACCTCAGCGGCTTCGTGTGCAGCCAGAACTGGTTTCCACACGTCGCACCCGACCCCCAGACGGGCGATCAACCGCCCCCAGTGTTCTGGTCACCGGCCGACTGGGCCTGGACGGGTGGGCTCATGGATGCCCTGCTGCCCACGCTGTACTTCGGCAAAACGATCGTGGGCTACCAGGGGCGCTTCTCGGCTGACCGCGCCTTCGAACTCCTACAGCGCCACCGCGTTACCCACAGCTTCCTGTTTCCCACGGCCCTCAAGGCCATGATGAAGGCACAGCCCAAGCCCCGCGCGCACTACCGGCTGCACCTGCGCGCCATCATGAGTGCGGGCGAGGCCGTGGGGGATGCCGTGTTCAACTGGTGCCAGCGTGCATTGGGGGTCACGGTCAACGAGATGTTCGGCCAGACCGAAATCAACTACATCGTGGGCAACTGCACCCTGAGCCTGGATGCGTCGGGGCGTGCACAGGCCGGCTGGCCCGCACGTGCTGGCAGCATGGGCCGTGCCTACCCCGGCCACCGGGTCGCCGTGATCGATGAGCACGGCCATGAATGCCCGCGGGGGACCCCAGGTGATGTGGCGGTTCACCGGCTCGACATTCACGGCCGGCCCGACCCCGTGTTCTTCCTGGGCTATTGGAAGCGCGAGCAGGCCACGCGCGACAAGTACACCGGTGACCCCTTGGACAGTTGGTGCCGAACCGGCGACACCGCGGTCATGGACGAGCAGGGCTACCTCTGGTACCAAGGCCGCAGCGACGACATGTTCAAGGCCGCCGGCTACCGCATCGGCCCCAGCGAGATCGAGAACTGTCTCGTCAAGCACCCGGCGGTGGCCAATGCAGCCGTGGTGCCCAAGCCGGATGCGCAGCGCGGCGCGGTGGTCAAGGCCTACATCGTGCTGGCAGCAGGCCATGCACCCAGTGCGGCACTCGTGCAGGCGCTGCAGCACCATGTGCGGGGCAAACTGGCGCCGTATGAGTACCCCAAGGACATCGAATTCATCGACAGCCTGCCCATGACCACCACCGGCAAGGTGCAGCGCCGCCTGCTGCGGCTGCAGGAAGAGGAGCGGGCCCGCCAGGCGCAGCCAGGCGACCGCTGAGAAACCCAACACCCCTGGACAAGCCCAGCCAGCCCCTTTTACCCAACCAACAAGCTTCAACATGGACAAGATCAACCTGGGCCGCAGCGACCTTGCGGTCTCCCGCATTTGTTTGGGCACCATGACCTTTGGTGCACAGACCAACGAAGCCGAAGCCCACCGCATCCTGGACGCGGCACTGGAGGCGGGCATCAACTTTCTGGACACCGCCGAGATGTACGCCGTGCCGCCCACCCGCGAAAGCTTTGGCAAAACCGAGGCCATCATCGGCAACTGGTTTGAGCAACGCCCCGGTGCGCGGCACAAGGTGGTGTTGGCCAGCAAGATCGCAGGGCCCTCGCGCAACATGGACTGGATCCGCAACGGATCCTCCGACCTCAAGCCCGAAGACTTCAAGGCGGCCTGCGACGCCAGCCTCAAGCGCTTGAAGACCGATGTCATCGACCTCTACCAGATCCACTGGCCCAACCGCAACACACCGGTCTTTGGTCAGCTGTACTACGACCCCTCGAAGAACAAGCCGCAGACCTCCATCGAGGCCCAACTGCGGGCCCTCCAAGACCTGGTGAAGGCCGGCAAGGTGCGACACATCGGTCTGTCCAACGAAACCCCGTGGGGCCTCAGTGAATTTCTACGCCTGGCGCAGGAGCACGGTCTGCCACGGGTGCAGTCGGTGCAGAACCCCTACTGCCTGGTCAACCGCGTGGTCGACAACGGATTGGATGAAGTGATGCACCGCAGCGAGGTGTCCTTGCTGGCCTACTCGCCCTTGGGGTTTGGCACCCTCACCGGCAAGTACGACGACCACGGCATCATTCCTTCGGATCTGGATGATGCGCCGCGCTTGTCCCGCTTCGAGACCATGCGCAAGCAGCGTTGGGCACGCCTGGAAACCCTGGCGGCTGCTCGTCGCTACAACGCTGTGGCCTGGGAGAACGGCCTGAAGCCCTATGAGATGGCCCTGGCGTTTTGCTACCGCAATTGGCGCGTGGCTTCCACCATCATCGGGGTGCGCACCTTGGAACAGCTGCACCAGTGCGTGCAGGCCTGGTCGGTGGAGCTCTCGCCCGAGGTGCTGGAGGCCATCGACCGCATTCGTCTGGAACACCGCGATCCGGCCCAGTGATCCCAGCGGGTGGGCAGGGCAGCCATGGCCAAGAAGGACAAGCACGTCAGCGAAACTCCGGCGACCCAGTGGCTCAAGGCCCACGGGGTACCGTATACCGAGCACGCCTACGGGTACCTGGAACACGGTGGAACGGCTGAATCGGCCCGCCAACTGGGCTGGGACGAACACGCCGTCATCAAGACCCTGGTCATGCAGGACGAGCAGGCACAGCCCCTGGTGGTGCTGATGCACGGGGACTGCACCGTCAGCACCAAGGCCTTGGCCCGTGCCATCGGATGCAAGTCGGTGGAGCCCTGCAAGCCGGAGGTGGCCCAACGCCACAGTGGCTATCTGGTGGGGGGCACGTCGCCCTTTGGCTTTCGAAAGGCCGTGCCGGTCTACGCTGAGGCCACCATCTTCGACCTCCCCCGCATCCTCATCAACGGCGGGCGACGCGGGTTCTTGGTGGGCATCGAGCCGTCCGTGTTGAGCCAGGTGCTGGGGGCACAGGCTGTGTCCTGTGCTTTGTCGCAGAATCGCGGCAGCTAGCCGGGCTTCAACGCAACCACTCCACGCTTGTTCTCCACGCAACACCATGTCCACCATGCACTACCGTTCATTGGGCCGCAGCGGCCTGCGCGTCAGCGCGCTGTCCTTGGGTTCTTGGGTCACGTATCACAACCAGGTTGATGCGGCGGCAGCGGTCGAGATGATGGCCGCCGCCCATGACGCGGGGGTGAACTTCTTCGACAACGCCGAGGTGTATGCCGGTGGGCGCAGCGAGGAGGTGATGGGGCTGGCGCTGCAGCAATTGAAGTGGCCGCGCCTGAACTACATCGTGAGCACCAAGTTTTTCTGGGGCCTGGACCGCGATGGAGAAGCCGTCAACCGCAAAGACACGCTCAACCGCAAGTACCTGATGCAGGCCATGGATGGCAGCCTGCGGCGCTTCGGGCTGGACCACATCGATCTCGTCTATTGCCACCGTCCCGATCCAAACACGCCAATTGAAGAGACCGCGCGGGCCATGAACGACATCATCGTTCAGGGCAAGGCGCTGTACTGGGGCACCAGCGAGTGGAGCGCAGCCGACATTCGGGCGGCGTGGGAACTGTGCGACCGCCACGGATGGCACAAGCCCGTGATGGAGCAGCCCGAATACAACCTGTTCCGCCGTAAGCGGGTGGAACAGGAGTATGCGCGGCTGTACCAGGACACCGGCCTGGGCCTGACCACCTGGAGCCCCTTGGCCAGTGGCCTGCTCACGGGCAAGTACAGCCAGGGCATTCCTGAGGGCAGCCGAGGCGCCCTGCCCGACATGGCGTGGATGCAGGCCAAGCTCACCGATGCTGCACGCAATGCGGCGGTGGCGCAGCTGCAGCCCCTGGCCCGAGAGCTGGGCTGCTCCGTGGCCCAGTTGGCCATCGCCTGGGCAGCCCGCAACCCGCGCGTGTCCACCGTGATCATGGGCGCTTCACGGGTGAGCCAGTTGCAGGACAACCTGGGCGCGCTGGAGGTGTTGCCCAAGCTCAGCACCGAGCTTGTGGCGCGGATCGAGGCCATCACCGCGCCGCTGGCGCAGTAGGCGAAGGAGTCGGGGGCCGTTGTCAACTGACGCGCCGATAGCCCCCGTGAATCCCGCCGGGTGAGAGCACCACCTGCCAGAGCTGGTTGCTGCGCGCCCGGAAGGTGCCAGCGCAGCTCAGCAGGTAGTAGCGCCACAGGCGCCCAAAGCGTTCCCCGTGGCGGCGCGCCAAGGAGGGCCAAGCCTGCTCAAACCGGTCGTACCAGGCCATCAGCGTGCGGTCGTAATCGGCGCCGAAGTTGTGCCGGTCCTCGATCACAAAGTAGCGCTCGGCCGACAGGGCCAGCTCGCCCGCCGAAGGCAAGGCGCCGTTGGGAAAGATGCGACGGTCGATCCACGCATCCGTTGGGCCACCGGCGCGGTTCTTGCCAATGGTGTGCAGCAGGGCCCATCCCTGTGGGGCCAAGCTGCGTCCGATCAATTCGAAGAAGGCGCCATGGTTCTTGTGGCCCACGTGCTCGAACATGCCCACCGAGGCCACCCGGTCAAAGCGCTGCTTCCCGCCGTGGTTGAACTGGCGGTAGTCCACCCATTCCACCTGAACCGGCAGGCCCTTCAATCGCTCGTGCACCCAACGGGCTTGCTCACGGGAGATCGTCAGCCCGGTGACGCGTACCCCGTAGTGCTCCGCGGCATGCCGCATCAGGCTGCCCCAGCCGCAGCCAATGTCCAGCAGGGTCATGCCCGTGCCCAAGCCGAGTTTTCGGCACACCAGGTCCAGCTTGTCGCGCTGCGCCTCCTCCAGATCGCCTGCCTTGGCCCAGTAGCCGCAGCTGTAGGCCATGGTGTGGCCCAACATGCGCTCGAACAGCTCGGTATCCAGGTCGTAGTGCACACGTGCCACCTCCGCAGCCCGCCAGCGGCTTTGGAGGTTGCACAAGCGTGCGCGCAGCCAAGGCCAGGCTCGGGCACGCCAACCCACCTCCGCATCCAACCCCGCACGCAGGATGCGGGTGAAGAAACCGTCCAGCTGGGCGCAGTCCCACCAACCCTCGACATAGCTGTCACCCAGGCCCAGGCTGCCCTGCGCCAACACCCGGGTAAACGTCTGGGGATGGTGCACCTGCAGGTCCCACGGTCGGTCGCCATTGATGCGGACATCGGCTCGGTCCAGCAGGCGCTGGGCCTGGGCCCAGGCACTGCGATCCCCTCCTTCGTGCACCGTGTTCGTCCGCACGCGGGCGGGTTGCATGCGGTGGTGCAGGGCCACGCTCGGGGCCGTGCCCGTCTTGTTCAGAACGGTGTGTGGGTCAGAAGGGGGTGTCATGCCCCAGGATGCTGGGGCCAGGCCCGCCCCGTGGCCCTGAGCGTGCTCACGGGCGGGCACCGTGGCCTGGCGAGGCCGTCAGCGGCCTTGATCCACCTCAAGCCGCCTGAAGTTGCTTTGGGCAGCTCTGAGCCGGCTCACTTCTCCAAGCGCTGGCGCACACGGTGCACCAGGGCGTACACCAAGCCCACCACCGGCAAGACGGCGACCGCGGTGACCACATCGGGTTGCAGCGTGACGCTGCCAAACAGGTGCACGCCCTTCATCGCCTTGGCCACGTAGGCCACGATGCTGATGGTGTAGTAGCTGATGGCCACCACCGAGAGGCCCTCCACCGTCTGCTGCAGGCGCAGTTGCAGCTTCTGGCGGTGGGCCAGCGAGCGGAACAGTTCCTGGTTGTTGGCCTCGCGCTGCGCCTCCACCCGAACCCGGGCCAGATCGACGGCGCGGTTGATCCGGTCGGCGATGTCCGTGATGCGTGCATCGGTGCTTTCGCACAGGGCCATGGCCGGCGCAAAGCGGCGGTTGAAGAAACCGGCCAACTTCTGCAGGCCCAGCAGCCGCTCTTCCCGCAGGTCTGACAAGCGCTGCAACACGATGCGGTGGTAGGCCCGTGTCGCAGACAAACGGTATCGCGTTCGGGCAGCACCGTGCTCGATTTCAGCCGCCAGCCGCAGGAGGGAGTCGAAGGCCGCTGCGTCGTCCAGGGTCCGTGCACCGGCCATGTCATCCACGATGGTCTGCAGCTGAGCTTCGATCTGGCTCAGGGACTGCGCTTCGTTTCGGGCCACCGGGAATCCCAGCATGGCCAGCATGCGGTACGCCTCAATTTCACAGACCCGTTGCACGTCACGCGCCAGCCGGTCCGGCGTGAGCCCCATGTCGGCCAAGACGAAGCGGGTGAAGCCGTCGCGGCCCAGCCGCAGGTCGGTCATCACCGCCGCTTGCCCGTCGGATACACGCGCAGCCAGCAAGGCCGCCGAGTCGTCTGCTGCGCCAGAGTCGCCCAGCATGGATGCGTGCAGGATGTGGCTGAACCGCTCCAGTCCCGCCTCGTCGGCTTTGAGGATCACCACATGCGCAGCGGCCAGCATGGGCGTGTCTGCAATGTCCCGAATGAAGGAGGCGGGCAAGGCCTCCATGGCGCGCGAGCCCAGCAGTGCCGCCTGCAGCGCCGGCGTGTCGGCCGCATCGGGGGCGGCCAGGCCCGCGCACAGCTGCCAGCTGATGAACTCGCCGTGCCGCTCAAACTTCAGATCGAAGGCCTCAGACTTCACCACGAAGTGGCGTGCACCGGCATCGGGGGTCGGGTGCCCGATGGTGGAACACAGTTGGTGCAGGGCATGCAGGGCACGCGCCGGATCCATCTGATGCTGCGCCCAGTAGGACACCACGCCCGGTGAACGCGCCGGCATGGCCGGTCGCGCGTGCAGTTCTTCGTGCAACTCCACATGCGCACGCGCAGGCCAGGAGGCGTCCCCCACCGCTGTGCCGGGGGTGGGTACAGCGGTGATCAAGGGTTCGGTCATGCCCGCATGATGCCCCATGTTTACACTTCACGGTGATGGAGAACCTGCAAACCCTCAGCGCCGTTTTGGCGGCCTACCTCATCGGCTCGCTGTCCTTTGCCGTCCTGGTCAGTCGCCTGATGGGTCTGGACGATCCGCGCACCTACGGCTCGGGCAACCCGGGGGCCACCAACGTGCTGCGCTCTGGAAACAAGAAGGCGGCCGCCCTGACCCTGGTGCTCGATGCGCTCAAGGGGCTGGTGCCGGTGGCCCTGGCCGTGCACTTTCAGGCGCGCTTGGGTTGGGAAGAAGGCACCGTGGCCCTCATCGGCTTGGCGGCCTTCCTGGGACATCTGTGGCCTGTCTTCTTCCGCTTTCAGGGCGGCAAGGGCGTGGCCACGGCCGCTGGGGTGCTCCTGGCCTTCAACCCCATCCTGGGCGCAGCCACCTTGGCGTCCTGGCTGCTGATCGCCTACTTCTTTCGTTACTCTTCACTGGCCGCTTTGGTGGCGGCCGCCTTCGCGCCCTTCTATCACGCCCTCATCTGGGGTGGCAGTCCGGCCACTCTGGCCATTGCCGTCATGAGCCTGCTGCTGATCTGGCGCCATGAGGGCAACATCCGCAAGCTGCTGGCCGGCACCGAGGGCAAGATCGGGCAAAAGTCCTGAGCGCCGTTAAGGCGCACCACCCCAGTCAAACCACCCCTACAAGGAACAACATGATCCAGCGATTCGATGTGGGCCCACGCATGAGCGAAATGGCCGTGCACAACGGTACGGTGTACTTGGCCGGCCAGGTGGCTGAAGACGGCAGCCAAGACATCACCGGGCAAACACAGCAGGTCCTCAAGGCCATCGACGCGCTGTTGGCCCGTGCCGGCAGCGACAAGAGCAAGATCCTGCGGGCCCAGATCTTCATCAAGGACTTGGCCGACTTTGCGGCCATGAACGCCGTGTGGGAGGCCTGGGTGGTCCCGGGCCACACGCCACCGCGGGCCACGGTGAAGGCCGATCTGGCACGGCCCGAGTGGAAGATTGAAGTGGTGGTGACCGCCGCCGTCTAGGCGCCTACGCCGATGGCGCCATCAGCCCCAGGGCTGCAGGGTCGCCACCCCCTTCGCGCAGCACCGCCGGCTCCGGGCCACTCAGGTCGATCACCGTGGTCGGCTCCAAGGAGCAGGCACCGGCATCCAGCACCGCGTCGATCTGGTGTTCCAAGGCACGGCGGATCTCGCTTGGGTCGTTGAGCGCCGAGTCCTGTTCGGGCAGGATGAGCGTGGTGCTCAACAGGGGCTGCCCCAGCCGTTCCAGCAGCGCCTGGGCCACCCGGTGTTGCGGCACGCGCAGCCCGATCGTGCGCCGAGAGGGGTGGCTCAATCGGCGCGGTACTTCCTTGGTCGCTTCCAGGATGAAGGTGTAGGGGCCCGGCGTGCCGAGCTTGAGCAGCCGGTACTGCCGGTTGTCCACCCGCGCGTAGGCCGCCAGTTCGCTGAGGTCTCGGCACATCAGGGTCAGGTGGTGGCGGTCGTCCACACCCCGCACGCGGCGCAGGCGCTCGGCTGCAGCCTTGTCGTCCAGGTGGCACACCAGCGCGTAGCTGGAATCGGTGGGGATCGCCGCCAAACCGCCCTGGTCCAGGATGCGGGCCGTTTGGTCGATCAGGCGGGGCTGGGGGTTGTGTGGGTGGAGTTCGAAGTACTGCGCCATCGGTCCGCGGCCATCAATGGTGATCGGGTGTGATCAGTGGGGATGGATCACCCGATCCCTCAAGGCCTCCCAAACGGGTTGCAGGGCGCCTGGAAGGTCGGGCAGTGACCCCAGGTCGGTGTGGCTTTCCTCGGGTGAGTGGAAGTCGCTGCCGCGTGAGGCGTAGAGCCCGAACTCCTGGGCCATCTCGGCGTACTTCACATACTCGGCTGCCGTGTGGCTGCCAGTGACCACCTCCACACCCTGTCCACCGTGTGCTTTGAATTCACTGAACAAGGCGTACTCCTCCGTGGGGGTGGTGCGGTAGCGGGCCGGGTGGGCCAGGATGGCCATGCCGCCGGCACCGTTGATCCACGATACCGCGTCGCCCAGCGCCGCCCATCGATGCGGCACAAACCCAGGCTTGCCTTCGGTCAAGTAATGCCGAAACACCTCATGGGTGCTTGAACACACACGCGCTTCGACCAGGAACCGGGCGAAGTGGGTGCGTGAAATCAGGTCGGGGTTGCCCACATATTGCAGCGCGCCTTCAAAGGCCCCCTTGATGCCCACGGCCGCCAGCTGTTCGGCCATTTCGCGCGCACGGTTCTCACGGCCGCCACGTGTGGCCTGCAAGCCCGCCTTCAACCGTACGTCATCAGGGTCCACGCCCAAACCGACGATGTGCACGGTCAAGCCGGCAAAGGTGACGGAGATTTCCGTGCCGGTCAGGTAGGGCAGGCCCTGCTCGGCCGCAGCCGCCATGGCGCGGTGTTGGCCGCTGAGCTCGTCGTGGTCGGTCAGCGCCCACAGCTCCACACCGTTGGCCTTGGCCCGCACGGCCAGGGCTTCGGGTGTGAGGGTGCCATCGGAGATGTCGGAGTGGCAGTGCAGGTCGGCGTTGGTCAGGATGTTCACCCGCCGATGTTATCGGGCCTGCGCCGGTTTGGCTTGAGGGCACGCCCATGCCTCGAGGCACGGGTGTTCGCCCGGTTTTGGGCACACTAGCGCCTTGATGAGTCCCGTACCCACCCCTTCGGACCTCCCCCGCGTTCCGTCAGCGGGGCCCCAGCCCGTGCACATCAGCGGTTTTGAGGCCCGCCAGGGCGTGCTGATGGTGGGCGGGCAAGCCGTCACCGAGCTGGCGCAGCGTTTGGGCACGCCCTTCTATGCCTACGACCGGGCCTTGCTGCGTGCACGGGTGGCTGAGCTGCGCCGTGCCTTGCCGCCGCGCCTGGGTTTGCATTACGCCATGAAGGCCAACCCGATGGCCGAGCTGCTGCGCTTCATGGTGGGCCAGGTGGACGGCATCGACGTGGCCTCCGGCGGCGAGTTGCAGCAGGCCCTTCAGGCCGGGGCCTCGCCCTTGCACATCAGTTTTGCAGGGCCGGGCAAGCGCGATGAAGAGTTGCGGCAGGCGGTGCAGTCGGGTGTGCTGGTGAATGTGGAAAGCCCGCGTGAGTTGGCGGTGCTGGCGGCCGCGCAGCAGGCCTTGGGTCTGCCCGCACGCGTGGCCTTGCGGGTGAATCCCGACTTTGAACTCAAGGGCTCGGGCATGCGCATGGGCGGCGGGGCCAAGCCCTTTGGGATTGACGCCGAGTTGGTGCCCTCGGTGTTGGCCGACGTGGGCCGCTGGGGCCTGTCCTTTGAGGGCTTTCATGTGTATGCCGGGTCCCAGAACCTGCGCGCGGCCTCGATCTGCGAGGCCCAGCGCTTGAGCTACGCGCTGGCCCTGCGCCTGGCTGAACACGCGCCGGCTCCGGTGCGCCACCTCAACCTCGGCGGCGGGTTTGGTGTGCCCTATTTCCCCGGTGACCAGGCCTTGGACCTGGCGCCCATCGCGCAGAACCTGGCCGAACTGGTGGACCTGGCTGCGCGCGACATGCCCGAGGCCCACCTGGTGTTGGAGTTGGGCCGCTACCTGGTGGCCGAGGCGGGGGTCTATGTGGCGCGTGTCTTGGACCGCAAGCACTCGCGCGGCGAGGTGTTCCTGGTCACCGACGGTGGCTTGCACCACCACTTGGCCGCCTCGGGCAACTTCGGTCAAGTGGTGCGCCGCAACTATCCGGTGTGCATCGGCACACGGATGAACGCCGGGCCCGACGAGAGGGAGGTGGCCAGCGTGGTGGGCCCGCTGTGCACGCCGCTGGACCTCTTGGCCGACCGCATGGCCTTGGCCCGCGCCGATGCGGGCGACCTGGTGGTGGTCTTCCAGTCGGGGGCCTATGGCGCCAGCGCCAGCCCACAAGCGTTTCTGGGCCACCCCCGCGTGGTGGAGGCCCTGGTCTAGCCCTGTCAACGGCCCAGCCGTCTCAGTCCACGCGCTGTGCCACCACCACCATTTGCGCGCTCAAGCGGCCCTGCCATTCATTGACCTCCATCCGGTAGGCCAACACGGCGTCGTCGGGCACCGCTTGGGTTCGTTGAAACCAGATCGCCTCGCGCGGCGCAGCCCGTGGGTCCCCTGCAGGCCTGACGCTGAGCTTGAGGTGCTTCTCACCCACCACCCGTTGGTGCAGCACCTGCACCCGTTCGCAAAACACCGGCGCTTCAAAGCCCTGGCCCCACACCTGTGCGTCCAGAAGCTGCGCCACTTCGGCGTTGAAGGACTCCGGTGGCAACGCGCCATCGATGCGCAAGCGCCGCTGCAGGGTGGCCTCGTCTAGCCATTCGCCGGCCACTTGGGCCAAGGCTTGTGAAAAGTTCTCAAAGGCATCGGGGGCCAGGCTGCACCCAGCGGCCATCGCATGCCCGCCAAAACGCACCAGGGCCTGCGGGTGCCGCTTGCTGATCAGGTCCAAGGCATCGCGAAGGTGGAAGCCCTCGATGGACCGACCCGACCCCTTGAGCAGACCGTCCTGGCCTCGCGCGAAGACGAACACGGGGCGGTGCAGGCGGTCTTTGAGCCGGCCAGCCAGGATGCCCACCACACCCTCGTGGAACTGAGGGTGGAACAGGCTGAGCGCGGCCTGGGCGCTCGGCCCGGTCGACCCGACGTCCACGGTACCCATGAGCTCCTCGGCGCGCTCACGCATGCCGTCTTCCACCGAACGGCGCTCACGGTTGATGCCGTCCAGTGTCTGCGCCAGCTCGGCCGCGCGGACGGGGTCGTCGGTGGTCAGGCACTCGATGCCCAGCGTCATGTCCGACAGGCGTCCCGCGGCGTTGATCCGTGGGCCCAATGCGAAGCCAAAGTCTTGCGCGCGGGCCTGCTGCGGGTTGCGACCGGCCACGGCAAACAAGGCGGCCAGGCCGGCCTGCAGGCGGCCGCTGCGGATGCGCTTGAGGCCCTGCGCCACCAAGCGGCGGTTGTTGGCGTCCAGCCGCACCACGTCGGCCACGGTCCCCAAGGCCACCAGGTCCAGCAGCTCAATCAACCGGGGCTGGGTGTGTTCATCAAACTGGCCACGCCGGCGCAGTTCGCTGCGCAGGGCCAGCAACACATAGAACATCACCCCCACGCCGGCCAGGTGCTTGCTCGGGAATGCGCAGTGCGCCTGGTTGGGGTTGACGATGACATCGGCCGCCGGCGTGTCTGCGGCGGGCAGGTGGTGGTCGGTCACCAAGACCTGCAGGCCACGGGCCCGCGCATGCGCCACGCCCTCCACGCTGGCGATGCCGTTGTCCACCGTGATCAGCAGCTCAGGCGGCGCAGCCGCGTGGCGTTCCAGCGCCAGGTCCACGATCGCGGGCGTCAGGCCGTAGCCGTGCACGCTGCGATCGGGCACCACGTAGTGCAGCGCATCCGCGCGCGCGCCCAGCATCTTCAAGCCGCGAAGGGCCACCGCACAAGCGGTGGCACCGTCACAGTCGTAGTCGGCCACCACACACATTCGTCGGCCTTGCGCGATCGCGTCGGCCAGCAGCGTGGCGGCACGGTCTGCGTTCGTCAGCTGCTGCGGCGGAATCAGGTGCTGGAAGTGGTCGTCAAGCTCTTGTGGGTCACGCACCCCGCGCGCCGCGTACAGGCGCGCCAACAGCGGGTGGATGCCTGCCTGCTCCAACTGGTGCGCTGCGCGCGGTGGAACCTCGCGTGGCACCAGGGCCAGGGCGGGTGACGGGGTGCTGGCTTGTTCGTTCACCGCTGCACTCCACCTGGGGGTTCGTCCACATGCTGCAGCCAGTGGGCCAAGGGGCGGGTGCGCGGCGGCGGCAAGATCGTGCGTGCCAGGGCACCCCGCCATCCGGCCGGCAGGCGCCGCATGGTGAAGGCCTGTGCAGCGTGGCGCCCACACAAGACCAAGGTCGGCTCGGGCTGCCCGGCGGGCGGTGGCGGCAAGGCGGCGTCGACCCACGCTTGCACGGCCGCATTGGCCTGAACCCAGGGCAGAACCACCGGCTGGTGAAGGGCGGGCGCCAGGCCTTGACCGCTGCCCGCAGCCGATCCTGCGTGGTCCAGCCACAGCGAATTCACCGTGGGTTCTCCCCGCGTTTCTCGGGCTTGGTTGACTGGATGCCCGTGCAACACCATCTGTGCTTCGTTCTGCAGACGGCGCAGCAGCCGAGACGCGCTCAGCGGGGTGCGTCCTTGCCAACGCTGCACAGAGTCGCCTTCAGCACGCAGTCGGCTTGCACAGGACAGCCCCTGCAGGCTCTCGTGACCCAGCCGCCAGTGCAGCGGGCCGTGCCAATGCAGCTGAACCGACTCGCTGTCGAACAAGGGCCGGATCGAATCGAACAGGGCCCGCGATTCGGCTTCGTCCAAGCGCAGTTCCGACGGCGGCATCAGGGTGATGCGGTCGGCGCCCACGACACCGTGAAACGGACTCAGGCGCGCCCATGCGGCACCGGAGGTGTCGCCCAAGGACCAGGCCTGCAGCGGCAGCCGTCCATCATCTTCGGGCCTCAGGGGGCGGTTCCACATCAGCCGTGCCAGCGCCCGCTCGGCCAGGGTGTTCAGGGCCTCGTCTTCTTCCTGAAGACCCCACGTGGGCACCAGGCGCGTGGCCAGGGGACTCCAACGCTCCAGCAAGGCTTCCCAGGGGCTGTCTTGAGGCGACTCAGGCACGGAGCCGCCTTGGGCCGCTGGGGTCATCACGATCAGGTGCATGGCGCAATTATCCCGATGCCCTCGGGCAGAATCGCGCACATGTGGGGTTTAAACATGCCATTCGAGCTGCAGGTGGGCTGGCGCTACACGCGCTCTGGCCGTGCCGGGCGCCGCAATGGCTTCATCTCCTTCATCTCCGGTGTGTCCATGATGGGCATCGCCTTGGGGGTGGCCGCGCTGATCATCGTGTTGTCGGTGATGAACGGCTTTCAGAAGGAGGTCCGGGACCGGATGCTCGGCGTGATTCCGCATGTCGAGTTGATGGCCGCCGACGGTCAAGCCCTGCCCGATTGGCAGGCGCTGGCCCGGGCCGCGGCCCAGGCGCCCGGTGTGGGTTCGCAACTGCAGGGCTCAGCCCCGTATGTGGTGTCCCAGGTTCTGCTGGCCCGCGGCCAGGACATGCGCGGCGTGGTGCTGCGCGGCGTGGACCCGGCGCATGAAGGCCAGGTGACCGAGCTGGCACGCAGCCAGCCCGCGTTGATGCAGCGCTTGGAGCCCGGGCAGTGGCAGGTGCTGCTCGGTGCGGAGATTGCACGCCAATTGGGTGTGACCGAAGGCTCGGCGCTCACGCTGATCACCCCGGGCGGTCAGGTCACGCCTGCAGGCGTGCTGCCCAGGCTCAAGACGGTGCGCGTGGCAGGCCTGTTCGAGTCGGGCCACTACGAGTTCGACAGCACCCTGGTGCTGATGCATCTGGACGATGCGGCGCGGCTGCTGCGCGTGCAGGGCCCCACCGGCGTGCAGTTGCGGCTGCAGGACCAGCAAGCGGCGCGCGCGGTGGCTGCGCAGCTGCAACAGCACCTGGGCCCGGAGGTGGCGGTGCGCGACTGGACCCGCACCAACCGCAACTGGTTCGACGCGGTGCAGTTGGAAAAGCGGCTGATGTTCATCATCCTCACCCTGATCGTGGCCGTGGCGGCCTTCAACCTCGTGAGTACCCTGGTGATGACGGTGACCGACAAGCAGGCTGACATCGCCATCTTGCGCACCCTGGGCGCCAGCCCGCGCTCGATCATGGCCATCTTCATGGTGCAGGGCGCCACCGCCGGCGTGGCGGGCACCGCAGCGGGTGTGGGCTTGGGGCTGCTCGTGGCCTTCCATGTGGACACGATCGTGCCGGCGCTGGAGCGCTTGCTGTCCACCAGTTTTCTGCCCGCATCCATCTATGTGATCAGCCGCATGCCCAGCGACCCGCAGTGGGGCGACATCGTGCCCATTGCGATCGTCTCGCTGGTGCTGGCCTTTCTGGCCACCCTCTACCCCAGTTGGCGCGCCTCACGCGTTCAACCGGCTCAGGCGCTGCGCCATGAGTGATGCCCCTGACGCCCGTGCATCGGCCCCATCGGCAGCCGACTCGGTGGTGATTGAGGCGCGCGGGGTTTCCCGGCGCTTCACCGAGGGTGCATTGGATGTCACGGTGTTGGAGGGCGTGGACCTGCAGGTCCGGCGCGGCCACAGCCTGGCGCTGGTGGGCGCCTCGGGATCGGGCAAGAGCACACTGCTGCACCTCTTGGGCGGGCTGGACCGGCCTTCGGCGGGTTCGGTTCACCTGATGGGCCGCGATTGGGCGGCCATGGGGGTGGCGCAGCAAGGTGCCTGGCGCAACCAGCACCTGGGTTTCGTCTACCAGTTCCATCACCTGCTGGCCGAGTTCACCGCCTTGGACAACGTGGCCATGCCGCTGCGCATTCGGCGCATGGACTTGGCCTCTGCACGGCAGCAAGCCCAGCAGGCGCTGGAGGCGGTGGGATTGGGCCCGCGCGCGGGCCATCGCCCCTCCGAGCTCAGTGGGGGCGAGCGCCAGCGCGTGGCGGTGGCGCGCGCCTTGGTGACGCGCCCGGCCTGCCTGCTGGCCGACGAGCCCACGGGCAACCTGGACCGCCGCACCGCAGAGGCGGTTTTTGAGCTGCTGTTGCGGCGAACCCGAGAGGAGGGCACGGCGCTGTTGGTGGTCACGCACGATGAGCAGCTGGCCCGCCGATGCGACGATCGGCTGCAGCTGGTGGGCGGGCGATTGGCGGCTTCGAACCATGGTCCAGTGGATTGACACGCATTGCCACCTGGACGCGCCGGAGTTCGCGCACGATGTGGCCGATGTGGTGAGCCGGGCGCATGCGGCCGGTGTGCGCGGCCTGGTGCTGCCGGCCGTGCGGGTGCAGGACGCCGCGCGCGTGCGATCACTGGCCCATACCTTTGATGCTGCATATGCCTTGGGCATCCATCCCTTGGCGGTGCCACAAGCCGACGACGCCGACCTGCAAGTCCTGGCGGAGCAGTTGGACGAGTGGCGCGACGACCCGCGCTTGGTGGCGGTGGGTGAAATCGGTCTGGATCATTTCGTACCAGGCCAGGATTTGGCGCGCCAGGAGCGGTTCTACGAGGCCCAGTTGCGGATGGCCGGGCGGCTGAAGCTGCCCGTGCTCTTGCATGTGCGGCGCTCGGCCGATGCCCTGCTCAAAGGCCTGCGCCGCTGCCGCGTGACGGGCGGTATTGCCCATGCCTTCAATGGCAGCCACCAACAGGCCAAGGCCTTCGTGGAGCTGGGCTTTGCCCTGGGCTTTGGGGGCACCTTGACCTTCGAGCGTTCGCGTCAGATTCGCCGCTTGGCGGTGGACCTGCCTGCGCAAGCCCTGGTGTTGGAAACCGATGCGCCCGACATTCCGCCGCAGGGGCTGTATCGCCCAGCCGCCGTTCGGCACGCCCACCCACCGGTGCGCAACGAGCCGGCTCAGGTGCCCCAAATCGGACAGGTTTTGGCGGATCTGCGGGGCTGGAGCGTGGCTCAAACGGCCAGCCTCACAGCAGCCAATGC
>JACCEB010382441.1_pt1 | contig 29170 bp, 20 predicted proteins | sample 7454761 | NCBI WGS metagenome assembly JACCEB01 (sample SAMN15323454, study PRJNA562643) | freshwater metagenome | isolation source: river surface water | place: USA:Blue River Watershed | collected 2017-08-18
AACGAGGCCTCGGCATGCCCTGACCCACTTCCTGACCCACGTCGAAACCAGGTCGGCCCCAGGAACTGCATTGTAGCCTGCCTGCCCCAAACCGGGAGTTAAACTGATCAGTCTTTCAAAAAGTAACTCTATTGTTCATCCAGGCAGACTCAAGCACCGAAACAAACGCCACTAAAGATGCATACACCGAACGAACAAGACGGCAGGCGGCAAGAGGACGAGGCCAAGAAAATCCGATATCGATTCGCATTTGATATCGGTGGGACCTTCACCGACCTAGTTCTACTCGGTAGCGATGGAAGCCTTAAGACTGCAAAAGTATTAAGCGATCAAAGCAATGTGGTTGCACCGATCGCCAATGGCGTTCTTCAGCTTTGTCATGATTATGATATTAATCTAAATGCCATCGATGAACTCGTCGTTGGTGCAACCACAGCAGTCACCAACTTAGTGATCGAGCGCAAGGGCGCGAAGACCGCGCTTATTACAACCAAAGGTTTTCGTGATGTTGTCGCCATTGGGCGCGAGTTAAGATACGATATTTATAACTTACATGCGCCTGGACCCGACCCAATCATCGATCGTGCCTTAAGGCTTGAGATCGATGAAAGAACCGATGCTAAGGGAACGATAGTCCGATCGCCCTCAAGCGATGCGATCAAATCAACACTAGCCGATGCCAAAAGTCTTGGTGCTGAATCCATAGCGGTATGTTTACTGCACAGTTTCAGCAACCCGCAGCACGAACTAATGGTCCGCGAACTTGCCAAGCTTGAGTGTCCGGGCCTACCAGTAAGTTTGTCGCATGAGGTTTTAGGCGAACTTCGCGAATACGAGCGAAGCATTGCAACAATACTCAACGCCTATGTCATGCCCAAAGTTGGCAACTATTTGAACACTATTGAAACTGGATTAAGGGCGATCGGTCTGAACACCAACTTACGGGTCATGCAATCCAATGGCGGTGTCATTTCTAAATCATTCGGTGCAAAGTTCCCGATTCGTCTGCTCGAATCCGGCCCTGCTGCAGGTGCTCTCGGTGCAGCGCACGCCGCTAAATCACTGGCCATGCCAGATTTAATCGCCTTTGACATGGGGGGTACCACAGCAAAGGCATGCCTCATTAGCAAAGGCGACCCCGGCATTACCACCGAGTTTGAAGCAGCTCGAACCCAACGATTTAAAAAGGGTAGCGGGCTACCTGTACGCATCCCAACAGTCGATCTCATCGAGATTGGAGCAGGCGGAGGGAGCATTGCGCAGGTCGACACCACAGGCCTATTGAAAGTAGGGCCGCAAAGTGCTGGCTCCATGCCTGGACCGGCCTGTTACGGGCTTGGCGGCAGGCTGCCGACCGTTACCGACGCTGCGCTTTTGCTAGGCTACCTTGATCCAGCGGCCAGACTTAGCAACGCAGTCACCCTAAGCTACGACTCAGCGAGCAAAGCCATGGATGAGCATGTCGCTGCAAAGCTTGGCATCTCGATCCATGAAGCAGCGGCGGGCGTACACCGCATCGTTTGCGAGCAAATGGCTGCAGCTGCAAAGATTCACGCAGTGGAAAAAGCAAAAGATATTCGCAAAAGTACGGTTCTTGCCTTTGGCGGCGCTGGCCCACTCCATGCACGCGAACTTGCACGTCGCACCGCTGTTAAACATATCGTCGTGCCATCGAGCTCAGGCGTTTTTTCAGCGTTTGGACTTCTTGTTGCGCCGATGAAGCTTGATATGGTTCGAACGCGCTACCTCAAGCTTGACGATATCAATTTCAAGGAATTAGAGCAATTCTTAAAGGCAATGGAAGAGCAACTGAGCCACGAGCTCGAAGCCGCATCGACCTTGCCAGCAAACGCAGCCGAATCAAAAGCACAGGCAAAGCTCGAGCATCATGGCAAAAACGAAGAAGATGCTTCGTCACAAAAGCGAGCATCTTATCGATTCGTTCGGTCGGCTGACATGCGCTACGTCGGCCAAGGATTCGAAGTAGCCACCGCATTACCTGCAGATCTATCAATGGCCGATCCAAACGACATCAGGGCATCTTTCGAAACCCAGTATCGACGCTTGTTTGGGTCATCGATTGAAGGGGCAGCGCTTGAAATTTTGAATTGGCGTGTTGAAGCCTATGCATCACAAGGGCAAGCGATTCATACCTTGAGCAGTCAGATAGAGACTCGCTCGCAAAAATCCGTCAAACATAGAAGCGCTTATTTCCCTTGTATTCGCGATTGGGTCAATACACCCGTGCTTTCGGAATATGAGCTCCCTTATGCGCATGAAAAGCAAGGGCCTGCTTTGATCGAACAGGCGGGCTCGACCGTTGTGATTGGACCAGGCGATCGTTATCACAAAGACCAGTTTGGCAATATCCATATTTTTATTGCATAGCCATGATCGATCCGATTGACCTTGAAATTTACTGGAACCGTCTTATTTCGATAGCAGATGAGGCAGGTGCCGTGCTCAAACGGACGTCCTTCTCGACAGTGGTCAGGGAGTCCAATGACTTCGCCTGTGTGCTGCTTGACTCGAAAGCAAGGCTTATCGCGCAATCGTCGCTAAGCATTCCAGGTTTTATCGGCACCGCACCACTGAGCTTAAGAGCCATGCTCAAAACGATTCCTGTCGAGGCGTTAAAGCCCGGTGATGTTTTGTTCACCAATGACCCTTGGATTGGGACAGGCCATTTACCCGATGCGACGATGGCACGGCCCATTTTTCATAACCATCGAATCATCGCCTTTGCGATGTCAGTAGCCCACTTATCGGACATTGGCGGTCGACAATGGTCGGCCGATGCCAATGAACTCTTTGAGGAAGGTATTCGCTTCCCGGTACTCAAGCTCGTCGAGGCTGGCAAGCTCAATGACTTTGTTGTGAACCTGCTGATGGGCAATGTCAGGCTACCCCAACAAGTCAAGGGCGATTTATTCGCGCAGCTTGCAGCATTATCAGTTTCAGAACAGCGTGTCTTAGAGCTTGTCGATGAATATAAGCTTGATTCACTTGATGGCGTTGCTGAAGCCATTTTCATGGCCTCCGAACGCGCAGCCCTTGTCGAACTTGCCAGTGTTAAGCCAGGCATTTACAAAGGTTATGTCGATTCAGACGGATTCGATGAACCGATTCATATTCAAGCGAGCGTGGAGGTATCACCGCAGGGCATTTATGTTGATTACTCGGGAAGCTCAGCGCAAATTCGCTATGGCATTAATGAAACTTATAACCATACCTATGCATACACCATCTTTCCCTTAAAGTGCCTCTTGGCACCCTCCATTCCTAATAACGACGGCTTCACGCGTCTTTTTAGGGTTTATGCGCCCAAAGGGAGCATTGTCAACGCCCGTTATCCAGCACCGGTCGGCGCACGCCACCTAATCGGTCATCAGTTGCAAGCAGCGGTCTTCGACGCACTTTCCACGGTTTTTCCCAGGCAGGTGCAAGCAGATAGCGGAACCCCGCTTTGGTCGGTCTTATTACGCGGCTTGGCTTGCGAGTCTCAGAAAGGCTTCTCGACCATTCTATTTTTTAATGGAGGCATGGGTGCGATGGAAGGACGTGATGGCCCCCCTGCTGCAGGCTTTCCAGCCAATATTTCAAACACACCTATCGAAGTTGCAGAAACCCTTGCGCCCATCATGTTCGGTGAAAAGCGTCTGGCCGAGGGCTCAGGCGGAGATGGCAAGCACCGAGGAGGCGACGGGCAGATTGTGAGTTTTCAATCGCACTGGCCGGGCAAGATGCGTGTTTCGCTGCTTACGGATCGAACGAAAATGCCAGCTCGGGGCCTTTTAGGCGGAGCGGACGGAAAGACGGGTGGTGTCTATCTCAATGGCAAATTGGTAGAGCAAGCCAAACGTGTCATTGATGTCAACCACGAAGACTGGCTTGCCTTGCATTTACCTGGTGGCGGAGGTTTCGGACCTAGCGATGAAAAGGATGGCCTGGCTATTGATACGCCTATAGACACGATCGATACACCCGTGGAAACAATCGCAACAAAGATTTCCTAAGATCTTCAAGCTTTAGATCAATGCTAAAACTGATCACATCAAATCGCTATGAATATCTCGAGCAAACACTCGTTGATACTCTCGTCAACGATGAGATTTCAGTGTTTACACCCCAATCCTTAATCATTCCAAGCACGGCTGTTAAACGCTCGATTGAACTAAGAGCAGCTCGTCAACTGGGTGTCTGTGCCAATATTCAATTTGACTATCTGGGGCAATGGCTTTGGCGTCAGTTCGCAAAAGTCATTGAGGTGGACGAACAATCACCATTTTCACCCGATTTGCTTACTTGGCGCATATTCGCAAGCTTTAGTGATCAGGTGTTCATCAAAGAGCACCCTAGACTTGAGGGTTATTTAGGCGGCTCTGAGAGCCTGATGCGTTTTGAGTTGGCAAAGCGTTGCGCCAGCTTATTTGACCAATACCTAACCTACCGAGCCGATTGGCTTGAGACCTGGCTTCGTCGTTGCGATCAAGCCGATGAGGATGAGCGCTGGCAAGCGGCGCTATGGCGAAGGATCGCAGCAGAACTTGGTGTACAGACCCAACACCCCTCGCTTCGGTTTTTTCAAAGGCTTCATATCGAAGGTTTGCATGCTGTTAGCAGGCTAGGGCTTAACCACACATTAAGAGTTTTTTGTCTTCCGGGTATGCCAAGGCTTTATCTGGATATGCTCAAGCAGCTTTCTTCCTGGATTGATATCGATATTTACGCCATTAATCCATGTTCTGAATATTGGTATGATATTGTCAATCCAAAGCGATTGAGCAAGTTGCAAGTGCTCGGTCGTGCGCAGTATCACGAGGTTGGCAACCCTTTGCTCGCCGCCTGGGGTCAGCAAGCAAAAACCTACTTAGGCACATTGATCGATCATGACCTCGAAATGATTGATGAAAGCCACTTTGAGTGCCCAAGCAAAGCAAGCGCGACTCACTCGCGAGCCACCTCTCTTCTTAATCGTCTACAGACTACCATGCTCAGCATGCAAGATCATGAGCCGGGTACTTTTCAGTTATCACCCAATGATCGAAGTCTCGAGGTTCATGTTTGCCATTCGCTCACACGCGAGCTCGAGGTATTGAGAGATCAGTTGCTTGGCATGTTTGCCGCAAACAACGCCCCAACGGCTTCTGACGTTCTCGTTGTAACGCCTGATCTTGAGCTTGCAGCCCCGCTGATTGAGTCAATTTTTGGATCGAATGAAGATGACTGTGTCATTCCTTATGTCATTACCGGTCGCCCATTAAAGGCGACCAATCAATACGCCAAAACATTGCTTTTAGTCTTAAATTTTGCAGTATCCCGATTTGAGGCAAGTAAACTCATAGGACTTTTGCAACTTCCCTTGATTTCGAAGCAATTTGGCATCAACGAAGACGATTTGCTGCGCATACAAGCCTGGATTGATATAGCAGGTATCCGCTGGGGGATCGACGGCAGGCACAGGCAACAGCTTGGCCTTCCCCCCACAGATAACTATAGCGTTGTTAATGGTCTTGAGCGTCTTTATCTAGGCTACGCGATGCCTGCGCGATTTGGCAGGCCGATCCATGGAATGCTTGCTGCGGGCAATCCTGAAGGCATCGAAGCACAAAGCCTCGGCCGATTTCAATACGTCATTGATTGTTTACAAGCCCTGCACGAAGAACTCATAGAGGCCAAACTTCCCGGCGACTGGCTCAAATGCTGCATCGATACCCTCGAAACATTCACCCCGATCGATTTCACCAGTCAGGATGATTATCAGGCCACGTTAAAAAGTATCCATAAGCTGCATCAAGACCTTGAAGCTACTGAGTTTGAGCAAGCCATTACTGTTGAAGTTTTCCTGAAAGCCCTAGAGGCAAGCTTTGATCAACCCCTACAAGGTGCAGTTCCAGCAGGGAGCGTTTGCTTTGCATCGATGCATAGCATGCGCGCCCTGCCCTACCGGATAATTTGTATAGTGGGATTAGGCGATGATGTCTTTCCGAGTAAGCAAGTTCCGCTCGAGTTTGATCTCATGGCGCGCAAGCCTCGACCAGGTGATCGACAAAGGCGCCTTGATGATCGCGCTTTGTTTTTGGATCTGCTGCTCGCTGCACGCGAGCGTTTTTACATCAGTTATACAGGTAGGAACATTCGAGATAACGCTCATCTTGCCGGTTCAATGCTCATTAGCGAACTTATTGATGCAGCAGCAATGCTCTTTGCGCCAATGCCCGCCTCAAACGAAGGACTTGAATTGGCTAAGCGGCAACTGATCATTGAGCATCCCCTTCAAGCCTTCTCACTCGACTACTTCCGAAAAACCGTCGATCCTAGATTGCATAACTACCGCCGAAGCCTTCGTAACGCACAAGCCGAAAGCATTAAGCGTCTATCAAGGGGAAGCAGATCACGAGGCTTCTTTTTCGATAAGCTTTCTAAGCCTCCAGCACATTTTTTTCGCTTGAACATCGAAAGCCTCGTTGAGTTTTTTAGCAATCCTTCACGCTATTTGCTCAAGCACCGCCTTGGTATCGTACTCAAGCGCAGCCAAGACGGTATCGAAGACCATGAGCCCTTCGAAGCAAAGCATCGATCGGCCCAAAGCCTTGCCCGTCGAATCCTTGACTTTGCACTTGCCGGCGAACCAAAGGTAGTGCTTCAAGCCTGCGCACAGGCGGGTCTCGAGTATCCGCCCGACCCACTTGGAGCGATTGCTCGCGAACATGAACTACAAGCCATCATCCGATTTGCCGACGGGCTAAAGCCCCGTCTTGCTGAGCCCAAGCAAGCGGCACTCACACACCAGCTTTCGCTTGATCTTGATGGTGAGCCCTGCGAACTAAGCTATACCTTGTCTGATCTTCGGACCGAGGGGATTTGTCGCTACCGTTATGCCGATGCCAATTGTTATGATTACTTGCGGGCGTGGATTGAACATCTGGCACTCCAAAGCCTAGCGCTTGCCAGTCAAAACGGTAGCTACTCATTCAAGGCTAACTCGTACTGGCATTTTCGCGACCGTTGCCTTGAACTTCCACCGATCGTCGATGCCCAGGAGCAACTCATATCACTCCTTAAACGATATAGGGATGGGCTTTCAGCGCCTTTGCGCTTTTTCCCAAAATCCGCTTGGGCCTATATCAGCAAGGGACGAAGTCTAGCTGCCGCCAGCGAGGCTTGGTACTCAAGCGATTACAACGCTTTTGGTGAGGGCGATGACCCCGCCTACCAACTTGCCCTAAGAGGCCTCGATGATCCTTTCGATGACGAGTTTGAGCACCATGCAGAGGCAGTGTTCGGAGGTTTACACGACACCCTAGGAGCGTGTGAGCCGTGACGATTCGTGAGGCCAGCAAGCTCGCTGACGATTCCTTGCAAGGTGTTAGCCTCATTGAAGCGTCTGCAGGCACAGGCAAGACCTACACGATCTGTTCACTCTATTTGCGCTTGGTTATAGAGCAAGATTTCGACGTACAGCAAATCTTGGTCGTGACCTTCACCAAAGCAGCGACTTCGGAATTACGGGAACGAATTCGAGCACGCCTTGTGAGTACCTTTATTCAAGCCAAAGCCAGTGAACCTCTCAACACGTCAAAGCTTCAGCGACTCGAAAGAGCGCTTCAGTGCATGGACGAAGCTGCAATCTTCACCATTCACGGATTTTGCCAACGCGCGCTTGCTGATCGACCGTTTGAAGCGAGACAGGCTTTTGATCTTGAGTTGATCGGCAACGACGATCAACTCATCGAACAGTTAACCCAAGATTACTGGCGACTCTTTACCGCTTCCGACCAATGCACGCCAGAACTTGCAAGCTACCTCCATCGCTTATCAGACAGCCCCAAGCGATTCGCCGATCTTCTAAAGAGGTTTCTCTCAAAGCCCCTTGCCAAGCTGCAATGGCCCGAAGATATCGACGATGTCGACTTTCCTAACAAAGAGGTCTACAAACGATTGTTCGCTGAGGCTAGTCAACTTTGGCTCAATCAACGCGATGCAATCATCCTTAAGCTTCGGGATGCACTCGTTACCTTAAATCGCAGCAGTTATAACGAAAAAAGTCTCGCTACAGCTTTTGACGCCTGGGACCAATACATAGCAGCAGACTATCCTCGAGCTTTTGCTGAGTTTGATCAGAAGATCGGTTTACTGTCTAGCAAAAACCTAGCGAGTAGAAAGCTTAAAGGCAGCGACCCACCCAAGCACCGCTTTTTCGACCTTGTCAATGCCCTCATCGAACATGATGTTCGCGAGCAAAAAGCCCTCGAACTTGCCAGATTTCGATTGCTGCGACACATGCTCGAATGGTCTACACAGACGCTTCGAAAGCGTCGGATGCTTAATCGCCAAATTTCCTTTGATGAAATGCTATTAAATCTGTATCAAGCACTTAGCAGCGAGCGTGGCGAGCGACTAGCAGCAAGCCTTCGTGACCAATACCCTGCGGCACTTATCGATGAATTCCAGGATACGGACCCCATCCAGTTCAATATTTTCTCGACGATTTACAAACACCCCCAACATCCTTTATTTTTTGTTGGCGATCCGAAACAAGCTATTTATAGTTTTCGCAGCGCTGATCTCAACACTTATCTGCGAGCACGTCATCAAGCTGCTAAAACTTATTCACTCGACGAGAATCAACGATCAAGTAGGAGTCTCATAGAAGCCGTCAATGCGATTTTTAGCATCAACAAGCAGGCATTTGTTGTGCATGGGCTTGACTTTCTTCCCGTCAAGATCGGCACTAAACCAAGAGCATTCTTTATCGATCACAAAGCCTCGGACCATGGCCTTAACATCTGGATGCTGCCAGGCTCTTTCCCATGCATTGATCCGAACGACAGTGCCCTTAGCGCTCAACCAAACCGAGCTGATGGAGACGGCGCTACTAAAAACACAGCAGGGCAAGCGCTAATCCCAAAATCGGCTGCCCAATTGCAAAGTGCAAAGGCCTGTGCAGCTGAAATTGCCCGATTGATTCGAGATGCTCAAGTTGGCTTGGTAAGCATCGCTGGCAAAGCGCTCACACCTGGCGATATCGCGGTGCTCGTGCGCACCCATAAGCAAGGCAGTTTGATCAAGCATGCGCTTGCCGATCTGGAAATTGCAAGTGTTGAGCTTTCACAGGCAAGCGTCTTTCAAAGTCAAGACGCTAAAGAGCTAGAACGTATCTGTTTAGCGATTCATCAGCCAGCGAACCGCGGGGTATTGCGCGCTGCGCTCGCCACCGAAATGATGGGCCTGGATGCAAAGCAGATTGAGGTTGGCCTTGAAGATGATAGGCAACTTCTTCCTTTTATAGATCGGTTTTACTTTTATCGCGACCTATGGCATCAACGGGGCTTTGGGGTCATGTTCCGCCGATTTCTAGAACTTGAGTCGATCGCAAGCCGTCTACTGGTCCGTCAAGACGGCGAACGGCGAATGACTAATCTCCTACACCTCGGCGAGCTCTTACACGAAGCCTCTCAAGTAGAGAACAGCATGGCTGGGCTTCTTGGCTGGTTTGCGCGTCAGCTAGCCGACGATCGTCAACATGATCACGTCCAGATTCGTTTGGAGTCTGATCGTAACTTGGTACAAATTATCACGATTCACAAATCAAAAGGGCTTGAGTTTCCAGTGGTGTTTTGCCCCTTTCTGTGGGATTCAACAGTCGGAAAGACACAACAGCGCGATGAGGTACTGGTCTTCAGCGATGCGAACGATGGACCAACCATTCACTTTGTTCAAAAGCAGCAAGCCGATGAAAGGCTTGATTCAATCAAGAAGCAAATCGCTCTTGACGAAGCGGCTGAAACCATTCGACTCATTTATGTTGCGCTAACGCGCGCTGTTCATCGCTGTTATCTTATTGCGGGCTGCTACCTTTCGAGTCAGAAGCGTGCAAGTCCTTCAGAGAGCACAAGCAGTATGCTCAATTGGTTGATTGCCGGGAATGATTTAAGTCCCCAGGCTTGGCTTTTTGATAAGAACCGTCAGCAAGATCCAAACACCGTGAGCAGTATTTGTGATGCATGGCAAGCACTCGCCCAATCGGCTAAAGACTGCATCAAGGTCTCAGGACTTTCCTCTTCGGAAAGCTCCCTGCCCCTAGCCCTGGGCCACGACATCACGGAGCTGATTGAGCCTCCCCACCCTCCAAAGCCGCAGCCTTCGTGGCGCTTAACAAGTTTTAGCGCCATGACGCGGCAACACGAATCAAGAGTCAAAGATCTCGACGAGGCAAGCGCTTTTAATGCCCTTAGCCGGATTGAAGCATATGGCCTTGAGGATACACCCGGCTCTATGATTGATCGTAACTGGGGTTCCGATAGCGTGCTTACAGCAGGGCACCGCGCGTACGATCAAGCAGTTCAGTCAGCGTATGAACCGAAGCTTGATGATGACGATATTCTGCACTTCCCAAAAGGGCCTAACGCGGGCATTTGTCTTCATCAAATTTTCGAAACAATCGATTTTGACTGTTCAGCGTCCTGGTCAAAGCGCGTTGATGAAGCGCTCGCGAGCGCCCAACTCCTGGAGCGGAGCTCCTTTCACAGGCGTGATCTTCGACCCACTACGCAAGTTGAGCATGGCGACTTGCCCGAAGCAAGCAGTGCGCGATGGCATCGTATGGCCATGGGCATGCTCGATCATGTCCTTCACACCGAACTCGGCCAAGGCCTTGTACTTAGCAAGATCGATAAGAGCCGATGCTTAGCTGAGCTTGAATTCACGATTCATACGGCTTCATTTGATCATTCCACGCTTGATGAATTGCTTAGCCAGGAAGCCCAAGACGTTGGGCTTGAGATGCAGGCAGCAACAGTCGCCCTACAAAGGCAAGATCTTCAAGCCTATTTAAAGGGATTTATCGACCTGGTTATCGAACACAATGGTCGCTATTTTCTCATCGACTGGAAGTCAAACTATCTTGGTGATCGGATGGCAGACTACGGGCCCGAGCCGCTCAAGCGCTGCATGCTTGAGCACCGCTACCATTTGCAATACCTCATTTACACGCTTGCACTTGACCGCTACCTGCGACTTCGTGTTAAGAACTACTGTTATGAAAATCATTTTGGAGGTGTGTTCTACCTTTTCATACGTGGGGTACGCCCTCACTGGCACAATGCTGACCGAAGTCCAACAGGTGTCTTCTATAGAAGACCCAAAACCGAGCCTATTGCAAGGCTTGATCGCTTGTTTGGAGAACCTCCCAAGCGCGGACCTTTGGGCGCGAGGCGATGACTATCCCATTCGATGCAAGTGATGCGCTTGCGAGAGGATTTGCAAAACATTTAGCAGCCATAGCGAAACGTTCGGGCGCGCCAACTGAGGTTGTTTCGCCGCTCGAACATGCAGCTTATCGAGCGAGCCTTGCATGCGCTGCGGGAAGTGTCTGTATACCACTCGGCGAGCTGCTTCATAGCGGGAAAGACGAACTAGACGCCAAATTAGAGCCCCCACTCAAGCCCACACTCGAGCCCCCACATACAGCCAAATGGCGGAGCGACCTTGAGGCCTTGCGTGAAGCACTCTTTGCTAGCACGATGCTCAGTGCATCGGATCATCCAATACGACCTCTCGTAATAGATGAGCAGGATCGTCTTTACCTTAATCGATACTTCGATTATGAAGAGCGGCTAGCGCGCAGGCTCCTACAAACTTACACCGGACCTCGGCAGGCGATTGATCAATCGTTAAAGGATTTTTTTCAGCGCTTGTTTCCCCAGCAACATAGGGCAAGCGATGTTAAGCCAGACTGGCAAGCCCTCGCAGTCGCGCTTGCCATCAACCGCGGATTCACCTTGATCAGTGGAGGACCAGGTACGGGCAAGACCACAAGCGTTTTAAAACTAATCATTTGTGCAAAGTATATGGACCCTGAGTGCCGGATTCGCCTCGCTGCACCGACCGGTAAGGCAGCCTCCCGCATGCTTGAGGCTTTATCAAAAGCGGCCGAAGGCATCGGCCAAACAATAGACCTCTGCAAGGAGGTCGAAGGCATTCGCACGGCACTAGAACTCCCCAAGGAGGCCTTTACAGTCCATCGACTACTTGGTGCGAGCGCACACGCTGATCGATTCCACTACGACCGCGATCATCCGCTCCCACTCGACCTACTCATTGTTGATGAAGCCTCGATGCTTGATCTTGCCCTTACCGTGCAACTCATCGAAGCAGTACCAAGTACAGCACGGATTGTGTTTCTCGGTGATAAGGATCAGCTCGCCGCGGTCGAAGCGGGCGCTGTTTTCGCCGAACTTAGCGCATCGCCTTGCCTAAGCCTTGCCTGCTGTGAGCAACTCGAGCAAATCACAGGCATAAGTGCCTCTTCTTATCAAAACGCGTCCCCCTCCGAACCCTCACTCGATAACGTTATCTGGCTTCGTCACAATTATCGATTCGCCAAGCACTCCGACATCGATGACTTGATTGGCTTAATCAACAAGGGCGATGCAAAGACGCTCATGGCACGATTGAAATCGGGAAGCTATCAAAGCATCACCTGGCATGACGACACGTCCTCTCCACTTAGCGGGGAAGCAAAAGCATTATTACTCGAGCCGATGGCCGACTATATCAAGCAGCTTGACACCGACTGCCAAGACCTCTTCTCGCTGTTTGATCGTTTAGGCCGTTATAAAATTCTATGTGCAGAGCGAGATGGTCCACGTGGCGTTGAGGCCATGAACCAAATAGTTAACGAGGCTATGCCAATGGCGCAACGCGGTCGGGGCCACATAAAGCGCGAACGCTTTGTTGACGATGCCGTCTATCAGACTTGGTATCCTGGTCAATGCATCATGGTGCTTCGAAACGACTATCACTTAGGTCGTTTCAACGGCGATATAGGTATCGTTATGCCAAATACGCAAGGCCATCCCGTGGTTTATTTTCCAGATGCGCTTGAGCCAAACAAGGCAATCAGCCTAAGCAGGCTAGGTGACTATGAACTGTCTTTCGCACTGACGGTGCACAAAGCACAGGGCTCGGAGTTTGATCACATTTGCCTCGTGTTGCCAAACAAAACTTCACCGGTCGTGAATAAGTCCTTGCTATACACTGCCATCAGCCGCGCAAAAAAGTCGGTATCCATCATCGCAAGCGAAACAATTCTCTTTGAAGCAATCGCAAGGCCGGTAAAACGCTATAGCGGTATCCGTTCAAGAATCGCAACCCTGCATGCTTAAACCGATCACCTAGGTTTACCGTTAACGTTGTGATTTTCTTTTTGCCATCGCATGCGCGTGCCTTAAGCGTCCCACGACTCCGCTAGGGAAATAATAGACCGACAACACGAATAGCAGGCCTAGCCATAATAACCAGCGGTCAGGGTTAACAAGATCAGCAAGCACCGGTGTATGAGCGAACGAATGGCTAGCGATGCTCAATAAATCCTGCAGGTAATTCTGTGCCAGGACAAACAGTACTGACCCGATTAACGCACCGTAAATCGTCCCCATACCGCCGATCACCACAATCAACAACACATCCAACATAATCTCAAAGGACAACGTGGTGTCAGGTCCAACATAGCGAAGCCATATCGCCAGCAAGGCACCTGCGATGCTCGCAAAAAGAGAAGACAAGAGATTAGAAAGCGTTCGATAGGCAACTGTGCGGTAGCCAATTGCTTCGGCACGAAAGTCGTTTTCACGTATGGCCTGAAGTACGCGGCCGAATGGCGAATTCACGATACGCAACAATAAAAGGAACATTACTGCGACGACAAGATAAATGAGCCAATAGCTCAACGCCCTGCCGTCAATCAAAAGACCAAAGACTTCCGCTTCAAAGGGTTCAAACGAGGGACTGAGCCATGTTGGATTCTTAAAGGTAAGCCCATCTTCTCCACCCGTAAGCTCGCTAAGTTGCGAGGCAAGGGTCTGAAAGGCCGAAGCCACAGCGAGCGTAATCATGGCGAAGAAGATTGCGCGCACACGCAAACTGAAGAGGCCAATCGAAAGCGAAAGTAGTGCCGACAACATGAGCGCAGCGCCAAGCCCCACAGCAACTGCAATCCAGCTTTCACCCAACTTGATGCTTGCGATCGCAACGCCATATGCACCAATCCCAAAGAACATGGTGTGCGCAAAGCTCACAATGCCGGTATAGCCCAATAAAAGATCGTAGCTTGCAACAAGCAAGATAAAAATAAGTATCTTGGCTGCAACCGACATAGCCTTTACACCAGGGAACAAAAAGGGCGCAAAGGCGAGTACAACAACAATCAGCAATAGGGCCGCCGATAGCCAAGGACTTTTCGGCAAGTCGTTGGACAATAGCCTGCGCATCATCTTAACGATTACTCACTGGATAAAGCCCTTGAGGGCGCCACAACAAAATGGCGACCATCAGGGCAATATTCGAGAACAAGGCAATTTTTGGCTCCAAAAATCCTGCGTAATTCGCCACCAAACCAACGAGCAAGGCACCAACGAAGCAACCCAATATGCTGCCAAGACCCCCGATAATAATAACGATAAAAATCAGTACATTAACCTGCGAGCCCATTTGTGCGGTGACACTTTGCTGATAAAAACCCCACAGCACGCCACCCAAACCTGCCAGCGCCGAGCCGAGCACGAAGACCCCGACAAAGAGCCGATTGATTCGATAGCCCAACGCTTCGACCATGCTGCGATCTTGCACACCAGCACGGATCAACAGACCAACCTTAGTGCGTGTGAGGGTTATGAGCAGGGCTGCAAACACCAAAAGCCCTACCGCTGAGGCAAACACTCGATACTTTTCAATCGCAGCGTCATGAATCAACCAACTACCGCGCAAAGCATCAGGCAGCGGTAGTGGAATTTGCAGCGGTCCCCAGGTGAGCTTGATAAGCTCCTCACCAATAATCATGCCGCCCATGGTGATGAGAATTTGCTTCAAATGCAATCCATATACCGGTCTAATAATCAAACGTTCAAATACAAAACCTAGCGCAGCAGCAACAGCCATCGCGACCGTCATTGATATAAATAACAATACAGTACCATCGAGGTCTGTTTGGGCCCCGAATGCCATCACGCTAGTAGCGACAAAAGCGCCAAGCGCTATGAAAACTCCGTGGCCGAAGTTAAGCACATCCATCAGACCAAAGACCAGCGTCAGGCCCGATGCGATCACAAAGATAATCAACCCCATGGTCAATCCTGCAACCGTGAGCGTCAGCCAACTGCTATGACTACCAACCGCTAGCCAAGCCGATCCGGTCAGTCCGATGAGTAAAAACAAAGGGACGAGGTCGAACTGGGCCTTGGGGAGCACTGCCTGCGAACCGTGACGCTCATTGCCAATCGGCTTGTCAGAGCTTGTCATCCCTGAACTCCAAGTGAAAGCCCAAGCAATCGTTGTTGCAATGCCTCATCTGCAGCGAGGTCAGCCATCGCGCCTCGAAACACGATACGTCCATCATCCATCACAGCAACATGATCACCAAGCGCGCAAGCCATGTGGAAGTTTTGTTCGACCAGCAACAGGCTCGTTTGCTGCGCCTTCAGTGCCAATAAGGCTTTGATCAAATTGTTGACCATAGCCGGTGCCAATCCCTTGCTTGGTTCATCGATAAGGATAAGTTCACGAGGCTCAATGATTGCGCGAGCTATCGCAAGCATTTGCTTTTGACCGCCGCTTAGTTTGCCTGCCGGGAACAACCAAAATTTTCGCAGGGCGGGAAAGAGCGAGAAAATCCACGACAGCCTTTCCTGATCTAAATCTCGCACCTGGCTAGCTTGTCGCGCAGCAAGCAACATATTTTCCTCAACGGTTAGATCGCTAAAAATACCCATCGACTCAGGCACATACGCAATACCGAGCCTTGCGATTTCTGCGGTTGGCATCGCTTCAATTGCTGTATCACGAAAATATAGACTGCCCTTTGATACAGGACATAATCCCATCATGCTGCGAAGTGTCGTTGTCTTACCTGCCCCGTTTCGTCCAAGCAAGACGGTCACTTCCCCTTCTGGCATATCGAAGTCAACACCGTGCAAAATATGATAAGCACCAATATAGGTGTGCACATCGCTCAAGCGCAGGATGGGCTTATTCAAATGAGGCTCCTGGCCTCTGCCTTCAATGGGCTAGGTAGCCCTTCTGGGCTCTTCCCAAGATAGGCTTGCTGAACAATCGTTGAGGCCATGACATCGGTGGGTGCCCCATCGGCAACAAGGCATCCCTGGTGTAGCACAACAATACGATCAGCAAGTTGGTGCACAACATCCATTTTGTGTTCAACGAGTAGGATGGTTCTGTCGGATTGTCGCTTTAATCGCTGTATCAAACCCAGAATGATCGGCACATCATCCACACTCATCCCGGCCGTTGGCTCATCGAACATATAGACCTTCGGCTTAAGCGCCATCAGGAGGGCAACCTCCAGCTTGCGTTGATCGCCATGTGAAAGGCTAGCAGCCGCCAGATCAGCCTTTGCGCTAAGTTGCACCTCGGCTAGCAGCGCTTCGGTTTCATCAATCCAAGCTTTCTTATCGCTCCAAAGGCTTAGTAGATCAAGCCAGGCCAGCTTGGAACGATCTCTTGATTGGGCACGCGCTTGCACGGCCAATCGGACATTCTCGATAACACTCAGTTGTGGAAAAAGTTGAGTGAGTTGAAAGGCACGACCCAAACCCTTTCGTGCTCGCAATGGCGCACTCAACGCACTGATGTCTTCACCTTCAAGCAGCACCCTGCCCTTTGATGCCGGCAACTGTCCACTGATGAGATTGAAGTACGTTGTCTTGCCAGCACCATTGGGGCCGACTATTGCGGTAAGCGTGCCCGCGTTAAAGCGGCAGGACACCTGATCAACAGCCAGGTGCCCCCCAAACTGTACTGATAATTGCTCAGTCTCGAGCATGGGCCCGAGCCTTATGGGACTTAACGCTTATTGCGAATCGGGATTTGCATCTCGGACGCTGGAATCACCCTGACCAGCTCCGGCACACCCCAAGCGAAAGCTGGATCGTTCTTAATGCGAAAATGATACATATCCTGCATAGCCTGATGATCTTCCTTGCGAAAAGTCATTTTCCCCTTGGGTGTGTCAAAACTCATCCCCTCCATCGTTGCAATCAGTTTGTTGGTATGGGTATCGCCTGAGGTCTTTTTCAGTGCCTCAACAACAGCAATCGCAGCACTCATGCCGCCCGCCGTGAAAAAGTCGGGTGGATTTTTAAAGCGGCTGTAATGATTTGCCACCAACCACTCATTGACAGGATTTTTTGGAATACCAAAGTAGTAGTAAAGCGCGCCTTCCATGCCTGGAAAGTTCTTATAAGCCACCATCGCAGGGAGAATGTTTCCCCCAGTCGCCAACTTAATCCCAAAACGCTTGTCAAGATCAAGGTCGGCGATTTTGGGAAACGGCGTTGGACTACCGCTCCAACTCACCGAAAGATACTTCTGCCCAGGCTGATCTTTGAGCTTATCAATGATTCGCTGCAATCCCGCCGTAAAGTCGGTTGTGCCGACGGGCAGATATTCTTCGTGCACGACTTTTGCCTTCTTGGTGAACTCCTTGGCGGCCTTAACACCATCGCGACCAAAGGCATTGTCATTAGCCAAGATCGCAATCACATTCCCTGGCTGATCAAGCGCCGCAGCATTTGCCGCGGCATCTTGGCTACTATTTCGACCGGTGCGGAAAATATATTTATTCCACTTATCGCCGGTAATACTGTCGGCTACCGCAGGTTCGACAAGAAGAATCTTCTTGTATTCCTCGGCAACTGGCAGCATCGCAAGAGCCACTGGCGAGGCTGTTGGTCCAACAGCAAGATCAACCTTGTCATCCGCATAAGCTGCCGCTAAAGCAGCTTTGCCGACATCGGGTTTACCTTGATCGTCTTTTTCAATCACTTCGATCTTTCGGCCGGCCACCATCATGGTACCGCCGGTCGCATACTCAAGACCCATGTTAAAACCAACAATGCTCTGTTTTGCATAAGCCTCAAGCGGGCCGGTTTTGCTTGCAATCAGTGCGATCTTGACCGGGGGCTTGTTCTGTGCAGCTGAAGGTAATGCGCAAAATCCAAGCGCGGTGGCCATGATGGCCAAAGTGTAACGACGTTGTAACATTTAAACGCCTCCCAAAGCGTAACGAATATAAAAAGTCAGACTCATGCTCAATACCCCACCCTGCAGACACTGATGTATGGCCTTGAGGCCCTTAAGCAGCGCCTGGCGTAGGTGAGGAAAGCCAAGATTTTCCGTCGGGCAGTCCGCTAGCCAAGCTCGACCGTCCTAAATTCTCACACGAATTGCTTCAGCACGATCCTTTACCGTAAAGGTATCAGATTGTTCGGGAGAAAAAATCGCTCCCTGGAAGGCAAGCGAAGGTTTCGAATCATCTGACAGGGATGCACATAAGACCATACGCAGTGCCGTTAGCGAGTTGTATGGCCTCATCGATATCACGAAAGCCAATAATCGGCGACACCGGTCCAAAGGTCTCTTCGCGCACCAGGGTGTGTATCCTGCTGCAACAGCCTGGGCAACATAACATGTCGAAACGATGACATTAAAAGCTTAGGGTCTCATACACGTCCTTGGCTCCCATACATTTCCTTGGAAGGCTTCGCTGAGTTAGCCCCATGGAAATCGAGCAAGCCTTGCAAGCAATTGCGCTCGCGATGCAGGATTTAGGCTTACTAAGCAGGGCACCTGCTGCTTACTTGCGTCCGAACTGATGGATTGAAAATTTGAGTAAATAAAGCAGAGCTAGTGCGCCGAGTAAGTCGCCCAGCAGCATCGCAGCAAACTCCTGCCCATGGTCACCCTCAATGCCCGAAAAAATGCGCAAAAGTGTATGCCCACCCGCATTGAGCAGTGCTGAAACGGTTCCAATGGCGATGAGCACGCTTGGCGTAAGACCGCGAAGCCGCCCGCTCATGTCGGCGCTCTTTGGCAATAAGAGCCGCATTGCCAGATAAGCCGAACAGCCACTGATAAGCGGCGCGAAGCATTTCATGAGCCAGTTATCGGGCCATATGATGCCGGCTACGGCATAGGCACCCAAGCTCAAGCCAATCGCTGCGTAGCGCTCAAATAGAATCGTGAGTACGACACGCAGTCCGTGGGGCCAGTAAATGAGGTTGACGCCCTCAACAACTTCAAAGCGCTCAAACACAAAGCCGTTGAGCCACCAGGCCGCAATGCCCAACGCTGCGCACAACACCACAAATCCTAAACGAAGAATAATGAGCTGCATGTTGCAGCGCATTATTTATTCTTTGCAACGTTCTCACTTACAAAACCCACATCGTTTGTAGGTCTATATCAAAACCCATGAACCTCATCGACGGGGAAGCTTCGGGTCTTAACTTCAGCAACATAGGCTGCAAACGCCCCCTCAATCGAGCCGGTCTGCGCGAGAAAATCCTTGACAAATCGTGGTGTTCGACCGATTTTCATCCCAAGCATATCGTGGAGGACGAGCACTTGACCTGCTGTGCCACAGCCAGCACCGATGCCAATCGTGTGGCAGGCTTTCAATGCGTCGGTAATTTTTACTGCGAGTGAAGCAGGCACCATTTCCAGAACCAGCAGGCAAGCACCCGCCTGCTCAAGGGCTAGCGCATCCTCGCGCAAGCGCTCAGCGTCTTCAGGCGTTTTTCCTTGGAGCCTGTAACCACCAATGGCATGCACCGTTTGAGGCATCAAACCGAGATGCGCACAAACCGGTATGCCGCGCTGAACGAATTGATCGACCATATTAATGACCCAGGCACCGCCCTCGAGCTTGACCATTTGTGCGCCAGCCTGCATCAATGCGCTGGCACTTCGAATGGCCTGATCTAAGGATGCGTGATAGCTCCCGAAAGGCATATCGGCAATCACCATGGCCGTGCCGCCCTGCGCTTCGAGACCTCGGACCACCGATTCAGTGTGGTAGCAGATGTCTTCAAGCCTGACAGGCAGCGTGCTCTTTCGTCCCTGACACACCATCCCCAGAGAGTCGCCCACCAATATCACATCGACGCCGGCCCTGTCAGCAAGCACCGCGAAACTTGCGTCGTAGGCAGTGAGCATGGCGATGGGCTCACCGCGACCACGCATGAGCGACAGGCTGTTGACGTTAACGCTCGCGCGCCGAGGCGCCTCGGCGCTTGGGGATTGATAAGGCATCGAACTTTTCTCCTAAAGAACGTCAGAAATGGCGATGTAGCGCTTGAGCTCGATACATCGAACCCGACAAGCGTAAATGCGCTAGGCCTGCCAGTATTCCACCCAGCGGATGCCGACAACCGTCATCAACAAGGAGCCCAACACATGCAAGGCAACGGTAGCCAACGCCCATTGATAGCGCTCGCTTTGAAGCATGCTCACAACTTCCGCTGAAAAACTCGAAAAGGTCGTAAGCCCCCCTAGCAAACCCGTGATAACAAAAAGACGCCAGGCGGGATCCATATCCGCATGCTTTGAAAACCACGCAACAGCCACACCAACCAAAAAGCCCCCCAGCAGATTTGCAAGCCAAGTCCCAAGCGGCATCGCGCTCCAGCGATGATTCATTGTTGCACTCAGCCCCCAACGCAACGCGGCACCGAGCGATCCACCAAGCATAACGGCGCACAGGGATTGCATCACGGGAAGGCTCCTTAACAGTGTCACACAAGACGGAAATGACGGCTTGCTCTAAGATTCGCAGGTTTTGGCGAGTCGATCAAAGACAGGATGCCTCTTCATGCTGCAGCGCGAGCAAAAGGCGGCGTCTTCGAAACTATGTCCTGCCGCAAAAAAGCAAAGCACCATCCAAAAAACAAAAACTCCACTCAACAACTATGGCTCACTTTTTATTTCGGCGGATCAGCGCTACATGGCCTCCACGCATGCCGCCCGCCTGCAAGGCTTCCATAAGAGCTGTGCTCAAGGCGGTTTGCCTGGCCACCTGCCTTATAACGGGCGCGGTAAATGCTCAAGGCGCCGGGTCAAAGTCCCAGAAGGACATGAGCGATAAGCCGGTCATGCAGGTCGAGACCGCAACCGTCAACACGATACAGTCGCGAGAGCGTATCCAAGCCCAAGGCAGCCTGGTTGCATGGCGTGAAGCTGCCGTGAGTCCGCAAGTGCAAGGCCTTGCGATCACAGAGGTCTTGGTCGAACTCGGTGACCGCGTCGAACGCGGTCAGCTATTGGCGCGACTCGATCAACGCTTACCGCTTGCTGAACTCGCGCAGGCTAAGGCGCAGTGGGCTGAAGCAAGAGCTGGCCTTGATGAGAGTCATTTGCAACTCGAGCGCGCCATGCAATTGAAGGCCAAAGGTTTCTTTAGTGAATCGCAGCTGAGTCAGGCGCAAAACCAAAGCCGTATGGCCAAGGCCCGTGTTGATGCTGCACAGGCTGCCATCGAACTGCGGGAGCTGCAAGTTTCGCAGACTGAGTTGCGAGCACCAGACTCGGGGCTTATCAGCGCGAAAGCAGCCTTGCTGGGAGCCATCCCGCCCTTAGGCGCCGAACTCTTCAAAATCCTGGTCCAGAGTCGGATTGAATGGCGCGCTGAATTGACCAGCCAGGACTTGGCTAGGATCGCACCCGGATACCCAGCGCGGGTGCAGTTGCCTACTGGGGAAGGCATCGAGGGGAAGGTGCGCTTGCTTGCTCCTTCGATCGACCAGACAAACCGTAATGGACTGGCCTTGGTCACACTTGCCTCGTCACCGAAGCAGGCGCGTGTGGGCCAGTTTGTGCAGGGCAGCATCGACGTAGGCCAACGCTCGGTAATGAGCCTCCCCCAGTCCGCGCTCGTAGTCAGAGACGGCTTTACCCTTGTGTTCCAGATCGACTCGCAGAACCGCGTGCGTGCTCACAAGGTCAAAGCGGGGGCGGTTGTCGGTGATCGCGTGGAGATTCTTGAGGGGATCGCCCAAGGCGCGCTCGTGGTTGCCCGCGGTGGCGCGTTTTTAAATGACGGCGATTTAGTGCGTATTGCCAAGCCATGAATCTTTCAACCTGGTCGATTCGGCACCCGGTGCCGTCCTTAATGCTGTTTGTACTACTTTGCATGGCCGGCTTGATTGGCTTTCAAAGTATGAAAGTACAGAACTTCCCCGATCTTGACTTACCGACCATACAGGTTCAGGTCGCTCTGCCTGGCGCAACGCCCAATCAGCTAGAGACAGATGTTGCAAGAAAACTAGAAAACGCGATCGCACCCTTGCAAGGTCTCAAACACATCAGCACGAAAATCAGTGACGGTGCTGTATCGATAACCGCTGAGTTTCGTCTTGAAAAACCGGTCCAGGAAGCGCTTGATGAAGTGCGATCTGCGGTTCAGACAAGCCGAACTGATTTGCCGGCTGACCTTCGAGAACCCGTGATCAGTAAACTCAATCTCGCAGGTACACCGGTGTTGGCTTACACCATCGCCTCATCGACACTTGATGAGGAGGCGCTTTCCTGGTTCGTTGATAAGGAACTCAGCAAGCGCTTACTCGCTATTCGCGGCGTGGGTGCCGTGCAGCGTGTTGGTGGGGTAAATCGCGAAATCTCGGTTCAGCTTGATCCTATCCGTATGAATGCCATTGGCATGTCTGCCGCTGAGGTCTCCCGACAGCTTCGCGCGGTGCAGCAAGAAGCCAGTGGCGGCCGAACCGATCTCGCAAAGGCTCAACAGCCGGTCCGATTGCTTGCAAGCCTCGCTGAAGCGCAATCCTTAAACAAGTTTGCAATCGCGCTACCTCAAGGCGGCTCGATCAGACTCGACCAACTCGCCGACATCCGTGACGGTATCGCTGAGCGACGGTCGGCTGCCTTTTTGAACGGTCAAGCAGTCGTTGGCTTTGAGGTTGTCCGCAGTCGTGGCGAGAGTGAGGTTCAGGTGGGACAACGAGTCCGCGAGTCGCTTAGACAGCTAAAGGCAGAGCGCGCCGATATTCAGTTAACCGAAGCATTTGACTTTGTCACACCGGTCGAAGAGGAATATGACGGTTCACTCATGCTGCTCTACGAAGGCGCCCTACTCGCTGTGCTTGTGGTTTGGGTGTTTTTACGGGACTGGCGGGCTACCTTTGTGTCCGCCCTCGCACTGCCGCTTTCGGTGATCCCAGCCTTTGCCGGCATGGCATGGCTAGGTTTTTCGGTCAATGTCGTCACACTGCTCGCTTTATCCTTGGTCATTGGCGTCTTGGTGGATGATGCCATCGTTGAGGTTGAAAACATTGTTCGCCATTTACGCATGGGCAAATCGCCCATCCAGGCAGCCATCGATGCAGCCGATGAGATCGGGCTTGCTGTGATTGCAACCACCTTCACCTTGATAGCGGTATTTCTGCCGACCGCCTTCATGAGTGGCATTGCGGGCAAATTTTTCAAACAATTCGGGTGGACGGCCTCACTTGCCGTCTTTGCATCGCTGCTCGTAGCAAGAATGCTGACACCGATGATGGCTGCGTACATGTTGCGTGATAAGGGCACAGCACACCACGAGCCCTTTTGGATGAAGCCTTATCTTCGCCTGGTTAAGCTGTGCCTTCGATTCCGATGGCTCAGCCTGTTGCTCGCCATTGGATTTTTCCTGGGATCGCTGTCGCTCATTCCACTGCTGCCTACAGGCTTCATTCCCCCCGACGACAATTCACAAACACAGGTGTATCTTGAGCTTCCGCCTGGCTCAAGCCTAGAGCAAAGCACAAAGACCGCTGAGGCAGCAAGACAGCTGCTTTCTTCCATCAAGGAAATTCAAAGTGTGTACACCACGATTGGCGCTGGCACGGCAGGCACCGACCCATTTTTAGGAGGCGGTGCCAACGAACCGAGAAAGGCGACCCTCACGATTGCACTCACGCCGCGCGGTGACCGAGCGCGTAAACAAGTCATCGAAGCGTCCATCCGTGAGGCACTCAAGTCATTACCTGGTGTTCGCAGCAAAGTAGGACTTGGCGGCTCAGGGGAAAAGTACATCCTGGTACTAACCGGCGATGATCCCCAAAGCTTAAGCCAGGCGGCCATCGACGTGGAGCGCGATTTACGCAGCATCAAGGGACTTGGCAGTATTGCATCAAGCGCGAGCCTCTCAAGACCCGAAGTGATGATTCGACCCGATGTTGCCAAAGCTGCAGACCTCGGCGTAACGACGGCAGCCATGGCACAAACCCTACGCATCGCCACGCTCGGTGACTATGATGCGGCGCTTGCCAAGCTCAACCTCAGTGATCGCCAGGTTCCGATTGTGGTGCGGCTTAAGGACGATGCTAGGCAGGATATGCAAACGCTGGGGCAGCTGCTCATTCCCGGAAGCAAAGGGCCAGTGATGCTTTCGCAGGTCGCAAGCATTGAGCTTGGAGGCGGTCCAGCGCTGATTGAACGTTACGATCGCGAACGAAACATCAATTTTGAGATCGAACTTTCGGGTATGCCACTTGGCGACGTGACCGCTGCTGTTGCCCAACTACCATCGCTTAAGCAACTGCCGCCCGGCGTCGCACAACGAGAAATCGGTGATGCTGAGGTCATGGGTGAACTTTTTGCGAGTTTTGCGTTGGCGATGGGAATCGGTATCTTATGTATCACGATGGTACTTATTTTGCTTTTTAAGAGCGTTCTCCATCCGATCACTATCTTGGCAGCGCTTCCCCTCTCATTGGGCGGTGCTTTCGTTGCACTGCTACTTGCCGACAAGAGCTTTTCAATGCCTTCGCTGATTGGATTAATCATGCTTATGGGGATCGCAACCAAAAATTCGATTCTGCTGGTCGAGTACGCCATTGAGGCAAGTAAAACAGGACTTGATCGCCATCAAGCCTTAATTGAAGCCTGCCGTTTACGCGCACGACCGATCATTATGACAACGATAGCAATGGGTGCGGGCATGCTGCCCATTGCAAGCGGATGGGGTGCTGCCGATGCTAGCTTTCGGTCTCCGATGGCCATTGCTGTCATTGGCGGACTGCTTACCAGCACGGTGCTGAGCCTGCTTGTTATCCCGGTCGTCTACACCTTCATCGACGATCTTGACCGTTTTTTCGGAGGACTCCGTAAAATGCCGAAGGTGAAGCTTGCCAAGTAACATAACTTACGTTAGTTTACGTATGTCGCCTTGGAGACTGATAGGATTCAGTAAGCAATTATCACCAGTAACAGGTCTATGCCCAAGCCTAGTCAAGACGCCCTCAAAACATTCAGAACGCTACGCCGCGTCAGCCAAGCGCTCAGGCTAGACACGCGCAAACCGAGTATCGATACTGGCCTCGGTAAGGCACAGTTGCATGCACTTTCAGTTATCCATCAGCAACCTGACATCGGAACGGGCGATCTGGCAAAAGCCATGGAGGTTCAGCCTAGCACGGCAAGCAACTTGGTTAAGCCTCTGATTGCAAAAGGACTCGTCGAGGTTGAACATAGTAAAGTCGATCGTCGCATCGTTCAACTTCGAAGTACAGCGCAGGCTAAATCGCTTTTAAGGCAGGCTCCAAGGCCTTGGAGTGGCCCGGTTCTTGAGGCGCTTCAAACCATGGACCAATCCACGCTCGACGCACTACAAGAGGGCTTAGAACAGTTGCTCGATAGCCTCACGCCGCCCCGCAGCCAGTTGCGCTAGTCGTGCAGTCAAAGGTTTAGTTTCCGGAAAATAAGCCCATCGTGGCTCACGCTGCATCCGCAAGCTTTCACACTGATCGTGCCATCATAAAGGCCTTGAGTGTCGAGAAAGAGTCGAACCATGCTTGCGCTAACAGGTTATGCAAATCGTCTATCAGTGATCGCCGGTCAATCGATTCGCTTTCACGTCAGCAATCACAGCGGTCAGGCGCTTGAGGCGGGTCTCGTACGGGTAGTTTGCGCCGACCCCAATCCTGACATAGGTGGCGTTCGCTATGAGGCGTGCGAGTTACCCGTTCTTGAATTGAGTACACCGGGGCCGCAATCGGTTCCCTTAGGATCGTATGCGAGGCTTGGTCCCGCGGATCTGCTCAAGGGCATCAGAAGCTTCACACTTTGTTTTCACCTACAAGCTCGGTTGCATTCGAGTGAAACACAGGTTATTTGCTCTACTATTGACGACGATCTTAATGGTATTCAATTCGAGCTGAGTCCACAGGGGCAATTAGTGCTTCAGCTCGCCTCACAAAACGAAAGCCAATTTTTTCGATTCGATGAAGCGCTCCAACGACACTGCTGGTACCGCTGCAAGCTTGTGATCGATGCCTTATCAGGAACCTTTACCTGGCAGTTGCGCGACTTGTCCCACGCCGATGGAAAAAGCATGCTGCAGACTCATCCTGTGCTTGGCTCATTCGTAGGCTCAAGTGCAGCACTGAGTATCGCAAGTGCTTCGTCACAATTGCCACGACAGTGTTTTAACGGACGGATCGAAGACCCTTGGCTCATCGCTGAGGCACTTCCCCTTGACAGCGAACTGAACTTAGCGGAGGCGGCCTCGCACCCAAAATGCCTCGGGGCTTGGGACTTTTCGCAAGGCTTCGAGACCCAGACTCTTGTCGATATAGGGCCGAATCAACATCATGGTGAACTGTTCAACACGCCAACTAGGGCGGTTCGCGGTTCGTTATGGACAGGCAAGGAACATTGCTTTCGTCATGCGCCTAGGCAATACGCAGCGATTCATTTTCACCAGGACGATCTCGACGATTGTCGATGGCCGGTTACCCATGAAGTGCGCATTCCTGAAGGCTTTGCCTCAGATGCCTACGCACTCATGTTAAAAACTGAAAACTATCAAGAAAACATCCCCTTTTTTGTTGTTCCGAAACTAGGTACAAGCAAAGCAAAAATTGCGGTGCTTGTCTCGACCTACACCTACACGGTCTATGGAAACCATGCAAGGCCTGAGTGGTTTGCTGATCCAGCGTGGCAAAAATCTTATATCGAACAAGCAAAGGCTTGGCATGCTTATCCCTACAATCCGGGCGAACACCAAGACTACGGACTTTCCACCTACAACAGTCACCCCGACGGGTCCGGCATTGGCCTGATCAGTTGGCGTCGGCCCATGTTGAATTTACGCATGGGCTATATAACTTATCCTTATCCATCAATACGCGCTTCGGGACTGCGTCACTACCCTGCCGATAGTCATTTATTGATGTGGCTTAAGCACCATCAATTGGACTATGAATTAGTTACCGATGAGGAGCTACATCGCGAGGGGCTTGCGCGGTTAAAGCCCTACAAGACTGTACTCACTGGCAGCCATCCCGAATATCACACCGAGCAGATGCTCAACGCGCTCAAGGCTTATCGCGACCAGGGTGGCACATTGGTCTATCTCGGGGGTAATGGCTTTTACTGGAAGGTTGCGCTCGACCCCACACGCGAAGGCATCATCGAGGTACGTCGCGCTGAAGGCGGCATACGTGCATGGGCGGCAGAACCGGGGGAGTATTTCCATCAGTTTGATGGCGAATACGGTGGGCTCTGGCGTCGTAACGCGAGACCTCCGCAGCAACTCGTTGGCGTCGGCTTTACGGCGCAGGGCAACTTCGTTGGCTCGTACTATCGAATCAGGCAAGAAGTTCGCGAAAATCCGCGCGTGAACTGGATCTTGGAGGGAGTCGATAGCGACATCATCGGTACCGAGGGATTTAGCGGACATGGCGCCGCTGGTTTTGAATTAGATCGCGTCGATGAACATCAGGGCACACCTGAGCAGGCCATCGTCATTGCTTCATCTGAGAATCATCCGCCGGATGCACCATGGGTACTCGTCCCTGAAGAGCAACTCACGCACATCACGACCATACCCGGTAAAAGTCACAAAGAGCTCATTCGCGCTGATATGACTTATTTTGATTGCAATGGGGGGGGTGCCGTCTTTTCGGTCGGATCGATTACATTTTGTGGATCGTTACCAGTAAATAACTTTAATAACGATTGTTCGAAAGTTCTTCTCAACATCGTCAATCGATTTATATCGCGCTAGCACGATGGCGTGATCTTTTGCAAGCACTGACCTCTATGGTACTTTGGTATGATTCGCTAGGTTTAATTTTCACGCGTTAAGAAAAAACCTAGCGAAGCCACCACGAGGCGTTGATAGCGCCCAAGCCATGGGAGACAATTGTTTGTTGCTCGATCAAAGATCCACGATTCCCTCGCGTTTTGAAGAAGCAATTCATGCGGTCATCGAACGAACGCGGGAACTCAATAAAATCACGCTGGCGGTTATTTACGGACAATTTCCCTGGGAAACTGATTCAGACGATGCAGAGGTACAACTTGCATTAATCCTCGATGATGACGTTACTGATTTTGTAGCTACTAAACTTGAGCTTACCAAGACCGCTTACGACGTTCTCGTAGAGACCGGCATTGAAGTTGCACCTTTCCCCGTGCCGGTTACCCACTGGTATTTGCCCTCGAAAGCTGCCAACCCATCCCTAATCGAAGATATTCGTAAACACGGTCTAAGAATTAACTTAGATCGAATCATCGCTCGTCCTCCTCCGCCCCAAGTTAAGGCTAGGCCTATCGCGGACATTGTCAGGATACTGCAAGATGTTTGCGAGGATTTGCAGCGATCATTTGATGTTCAAGGGCTTTACTTTGTGCCGCAAAACATCCCCAATAACCCGGATGACAAGAAAGCCCAACAAGCCCACACCGATTCAGAGCAAGGACCCGTCGACATATTGGTCGATTTTGGCGGGCGGCCAAGTACCGAGCGGGTGTTAGGTGTACAACAAAGCCTCGAGTCTGCTCTGCAAATGCCCGTCCAATTGTTGACCACCAGTTCGATTCGCAAGTCCTTGCTCGATCTGCTGCTTGAAAAGGCCATAAACATCCCAACGCGCGCTGACCTTGCAGAAATCAGTATGTATCGACGAGCCAGCATCCATACGAGCCCATTTGATGACGAATGAACAGCGACTTTCGGCGTTTGAGGCAATCCGTCAACTCAAGGCTGCTTATTGCCGATTATTAGACTGCAAGCAATGGCAGTCACTTCACGCTCTATTTTCAGAGGATGCGCGTTTTGACGGGTTTGGCTCTGCCCCCGACGGATCGACGAGAACAGCTTTTGTCAAAGGTCTTGAACATCGTCTCACTGAAGCGGTTTCAGTCCATCACTGCCACAATCCGGAAATTGATCTACTCAGCGATTCAGAGGCTAAAGCCATCTGGCCGATGATGGACTACGTGCAGTGGCCAGACCTTATGCAATTAAGCGAGGGCGAGAAGGCTGTCGGCTTTAAAGGTTATGGTTTTTATGAAGAAACCTATCGCCGCGAAG
>JACCEB011102009.1_pt1 | contig 29136 bp, 22 predicted proteins | sample 7454761 | NCBI WGS metagenome assembly JACCEB01 (sample SAMN15323454, study PRJNA562643) | freshwater metagenome | isolation source: river surface water | place: USA:Blue River Watershed | collected 2017-08-18
GAGTGAAGTAATCAGGGATGCTCGGCTTGCGAATATCGCTGCAAGGGAACAAGAATTTTTCTTTCTTATGAGTTTTGAAAAGTGTCAAGAAATCTTTTTCATTTCCTTTGGATGTAAACATTTTACGTTTACGCGGCACAATGTATTTCTGAACGTAATTAGAAACATTCTCATTGATGGAAAAATACTTCATCTCGGGAGAAATTTCCACCTTCATTTCTTGAGCCAAAGAAAAGAAATAATCTACGGCATTTTTTGAATTAAAGATTACTGCAGAAAAATCAGCAAAATTGACTTTTTGCTTTCTGATTTCTTTGGGTGTTAGTGGTTCAATGTGAATAAACGCCCTGAAATCAATGGTGATTTTGTACTTTTTTGCAAACTCTTCATACACGTTTCTACCCGGTTCTGGCGGGGGTTGAGTGATCAGAATGGATTTGACTTTGGTTTCTCTTTCCGGGTACATGAATTATGATATGTTTATTCCTAAAAACTTTATTAAAAGCAAATAAGGGATAATTTCCAAGGTGCAAAGGTACAAAATTGAAGTGAAATTTATAGTGTTATCTTTTATTAATCCATAAACTTGGTACAATAAACGAATTGATATCCAAATAATTAAAGACGAATAAATGATTTTCAACCACAATGAATTATTGGAGTAGTCAGCATTGTAATAACTTAGAAGAAATACAGGCATGCAAATGAACGCGAATAACATATTGACATTTATTTGCCTTTGAAATTGACGCAACAAGACCCCTCCCATATCCATACTTTGAGTGAATATGTACTGCGTAAAGAGCAATAAACCATTGAAAATACCAGTTGCAATGATTGCAAGGATAAACGTGTAAATGCTGTTCAATCTGTTGTAATCTGCAGCAACCAAATAAAGCAGAATTCCTTGACAGAAAACCAACAGTCCTAAATTGAAGGCGTGCACGCTACCAGCAGCTGAACTTATGGCTTGTTCTCGCATCAAATCTTCAAAGTAATACTGTTTGGTAAAACTGCTCATTCTTAGCTGAAATTGTTTGGCAAAAGCAGCTCTGAAATAGAGATAATACAAGATTATGAAGATGCTCACGGCAAAGAACCAAAACTTGACTCTCGATATTCTCAAATAGGTTTCATGAATAAAAGGTGAGTATGGCTCAAAAACCCGATCAACCTTAACCGTGGGCGTTTGCCAATTTAATGCACTTTTGAATCTTCCCGAACCAGAATCCTTCGAAACAGAATCCCAAAATCTAAATCCCGCCCTACTGTATTTAATGGCATTGCTATCAAGCAATTGAACAGTATCTGACACAGTTTCAGGTGGAGCATCTAGTGCTGATTGAGCCATCAATCCAGAAGATTGGGCTGTTAGCATCCAAAGAAACCAAAAAAATAGCCACTTAACCTTTGAGCTCATAAAAGTCAGATTCGCAAAAATACGATAACTTCGCACTATGTCGGGCATCTATTTGCACATTCCCTTTTGCAGAAAAGCGTGCCACTATTGCAACTTCCATTTCAGCACTTCCCTAAGGCTCAAAAATGAATTTATTGAAGCGCTTTTGGTGGAAATTGATCGTAAGAAAAATAAGCAACTGAAACTTGAAACCATCTATTTTGGGGGAGGCACACCGTCTCTTTTGGAAAAAGATGAACTTCTTCAAATTTTTAATGCCCTAAATTCTTCCTTCAACCTCTCTGAAATTCAGGAAATCACTTTAGAATGCAACCCAGAAGACATCACTTTACCCCAATTACAAACTTGGTTGGAACTAGGCATTAATAGACTGAGCATTGGAGTTCAATCTCTCAACGATACTGAATTGCAGTTGATGAATCGAAATCACCTTGCTGAACAATCCAAAAAATCTGTTCAACTAGCCGTAGAAACTGGATTTCAAAACCTAACCTTAGATTTAATCTACGGAACTCCCTGGAAATCAATTCAGGAATGGGAAAACGAACTTCGGTGGGCGCTAACCTCCGGAATAAACCATTTATCTGCTTATGCATTAACGGTAGAACCTAAAACTGCATTGGCAAATCAGGTCAAGAAAAAACAAGTTCAAGAACCCGCAGATGAACGAATGGCTGAAGATTTTATGCTCTTGCAAAAATTGATGCTAGAATTTGGCTGGGATGCATACGAAATCAGCAATTACTGCAAGCCTGGACACAGATCAAAACACAATTCCAATTATTGGAAGGGATCACCTTATTTAGGATTTGGGCCATCGGCACACTCGTTTGATGGCGAACTTACTCGAAGTTGGAATATCAGCAATAATGCTCTTTACATTGAAGGAGAAAAAACAGGTTTCCCATCGGTAGAAATCGAGAACCTAAACTCAATTGAGCGTTGCAACGAACTCATTATGACCAAATTAAGAACCAGCGAAGGACTTCAAACGAGCGATTTAGGAGTATGTTCAGAAAAATTCAAATCCAGTAATATTCATTTTTTAAAAACCGCAGCTCTAAACGGTTGGATTACAGAATACGAGGAATCCATATCCCTTACAAATGATGGAAAACTTATATCAGATTATATAATTTCAGAATTGATGTTAATTGATTGATTTTTTTACAGTTCCAATACAACGAAAAGATAATTCAATACGTCATATACCATATTTTTGTATAACAAATAAATTAAACACAAAATCCATGAAATCATTGCTACGCATTTTGTCATTGTCCTTATTACTATTATTTGTAGGTACTTCTTCGGCTCAGTCTAAGGTTGGTTTTTCAACTCAAACTCAGTGCTTAACCGTTTATGCAAGCCCCTATTATTATGATAGTTGCGAGAGCATATCATGGTCAGTAAGTAACACTGTTATTGGTAAAACAAGTAGTTTAAAATATACCTTTTCTACCGCCGGTACCTATACTTTGTGTATGAAGGTTGTAAACAATTGCAAAAGGTGGGACACTACCATTTGTCAACAAATAAAAGTTGCTGCTTGTCCGTGTGATACCACAAAAGTGGTAATGTCAGTGACAAAAGACACTGCAACTTGCGGAAAATACAAGTTTAACGTAACTCCCAAAAACAGTGCAAATTCCAGCTTGAAATACACTTACAGTTGGGATTTTGGAAACGGTTCAACTTCAAGCAACGCTGATCCTTCACAAACTTATTCAACAGATGGCACTTACAAGACCTGCGTAACGGTGAAATGGACCTTAAATAGCACTACGAGTTGCTCTAAAACAGTTTGTGAAACCATCTCAGTAAAATGTTCTACTCAAACAAAAAAGTGCGACTGGAGTAAAACAAAAATTAACATAACCAACAAATGCAATGCATTTAGATTTGAGGCAGGACCTTCTGATTCTTGTATTTCATACTATTGGGTTTTAGATAATACCAAATACAAAGGCAACGTTATTGACCATAAATTCAGCACGAAAGATTCTCAAAATTATTGCTTGATTGCCTACAATTCTTGTTTGCAATGCGATACCACCATTTGTGGAGTGGTATATAATGATTGTCTTCCTAAGGTTTGCAATTGGTCAAATTATCAATTGAGTACAGGTTATGCCAACGTAAAAGATTCTTGCGGTAAAATTGTGATGGAAGCAACTGCAATCAAAGATTCTTGTATTCGCATTGATTTTTATTGGGGAAATACCTTAATTGAAAATAAGCGTGGATGGTCAACCAGAGTTACTAAAAATGGAAATTATCCGTTTGGGTTTAGATATGTGAACAAGTGCACAGGATGCGACACAACCATTTGGAAATATGCCGTAGTTAATTGTTTTGAAAAGACTAAATGTACATGGCCAACCAATATGGGCTTCAAAGTGGCAATGACCACCTGCCCGAAATTAAAAATTGGCATCAATGAATTTGATGATTCTTGTTTCCAAATCACAGCTGTTGTCAACAACACAATCATTAAACCACTTGCAAATAATTACAGATATTACGAATACACCCTAACTCAAAATGGTAAGTATTCCATTTGTTTGAATTTCAAGAATTTATGCACAGGCTGCGACACTACCATTTGCACAACATGGTCAACAGATTGTATCAAGACTACCAAATGTGATTGGAGCAGATTTGATTTTTCTTATGGTAACAGATGCAGAACTTACAGTTTTGAATCTACTCTTCCCAAGGATTCGTGCATTGTTCAGAAAATGAAAATTGTGAGCGGAAACACGGTGATCTATTTTGAAACTGGAACCAATCACACGTTTACTTTCAAAGAAAACGGTTACTACAACGTTTGCTTCTGGGCGAAAAATGAGTGTTTGAATTGCGATACTTGGATTTGCCAAACAGTTTATGTGAATTGCAAAGACTCAACACCAATAAACAAATGTATCCTGCAAGGTAAAGATTTTGGTGTGCATACATCAGCTAATGACTCATGTGTCAAGATTTTTGAAGCCCCTTATTTCGCCAATGGATGCGTAAAGTACAAGTGGTACATTGAAGGTTCTAGCACTATAAAAACATCAAGAGTGGTTGATTATAGATTCCCTGCATGGGGTGCTTATATGGTTAAATTAATAATGACTGATACCTGCCACAAGTGTGACACAGCAATTACTAAGGTTGTTGGTGTTTATTGCGGTAAAGCTTCTACTCAAGATTTAGAATCTAAATTGTGGCAACCACAACCCAATCCGGCATTCGATAACATCACTTTCAATAACAATGAAGCTCTAAAAATTGAATTGCTTAATTCTTTGGGACAAATCATTTTGACTAAAGACATTCAAGCTGAAGAGGCTTTGTATGTAGGAGATATTTCAACCGGAACCTATTACATCCGATTGATAGGAGCAGACAAAAACGCTTCCTATGTATTAATAAAACAATAAGTTAGCAATCCTGACATGCGTCATAGATTCTGCTCACTTTTGTTTGTAACTTTGCATCATAAGAATTAGTCAGTTATGTCTAGACAAACCAACAACAATATTTTGGTGCCTACCGATTTTTCGGATGTGGCCGAATGCGCTGTAAAGCATGCAATCAACGTAGCAAAAGCCTACAAGAATGAAATTACTTTGATGTATGTCATAGAAGAAGGACTTTTGGGTAGTATTTTCTCTAAATCACAATCTGATTTGTTGAAAGACGCTATGCAAACCAAGCTTCAAGTACGTGCTGAAGCCATAGCTAAAGAAACCGGTATTAAGGTGTCTACAAGAATTGGATCTGGTAAAGTATATAAAGCTGTTGCGGAGACTGCAAACATTGAAAAATACGACTCAATCATTATGGGGAGTCATGGTGCTAGCGGATTGGAGCGCATTGTTGGGTCTAATGCTTCAAGAACCATTCAATATGCGGAAGTACCCGTGGTTGTAGTGAAGAACTCTACCGTTTCTTCTGATGGATACAAGAAAATTGTTATGCCGTTTGATTTGACCATTGAATCACGTCAAAAATTAGATTGGGGAATCAATATTGCGCAAAAATTCAATTCTGAAATTCACATTGTTTATACCCGTCCAGATGATGAATACCTCAGCAACAGAATGTTGGCCAATATAAAATTGGTTGAATCTGCTTTGAACACTCATAAAGTGAAATACAAGCTTTATGAATTTAAAGATTCTTTGCTTGACAACTTTGCAACGGAAGTACACAATTACGCCAACATCACTGATGCCGATTTGATTGTTGCCATGACACACATGGAAAAAGGAATCAGCGATTTAATTATTGGTACCATGACCCAGCAGCTCGTAAATAGAGCCGGTAAGGTGGCCGTTATGTGCATCCACCCTACCGAAACTGGATTCAGCTACGACTATTAAAAATCTAAAATAATTCCAATGGTTGGGAGCACTGTTCCGGATTCATTTGGAAGAAATTCAGACTTATAGCTGTTCGGATTGTTGGGGTCTTTGATTAAATTACCCTGATTGTCTTGAGCAGCTATAAGTGTTTCTGGGCCATAGAACTTCGCGTTGAAGAAGTTCTGAATGTCAAAATACAAGTCTAAAGACCACTTCTTTTTATACCAAACCTTGTCTACACGAATATCGAACTGATTGAAATTGCTCAATCGTGCTGAATTCAAACGGTTGTAATCTGGAAGTGCTATTCCTCGTACATCCCAATATTGAGTTTGCATACTTCGAGCAATATCATCAGGAGTATACGGTCTACCCGTAACAAACCTCCATTTTGCACCAATTTCCCAATTTTTCTTGAGTTTTTTACCCGCTGTCAAACTCACTGTATGTCTAGAGTCCCATGAACTCTCTACAAATTTTCCGCGCTTGTCTTCAAATTGAGACCATGCCAACGTGTAACTGGCAATTCCATAGAGTCCTGTTCTTGATCTTCTTTGAATTAAAAACTCAGCCCCGTAAGCACGTCCTCTACCAAAAGAACTCACAGGCTCATTTCCAACTACTGCAAAATCAACCCCCAAATTAGCCAAACTGATACTATCGTTCAACGCAAACGGATAATTTGAATAGTGCTTGTAAAAACCCTCAACCGTAATTTTGGTCTCTTGCCCTTTGTTGTATTGAAATCCCGCAGCAACCATGCGATTTCTGATATAATCAATGCGATCTCTATTTACCAAGGTGTTTCCAACTCTATATCCAATAATAGAATAAGTTGGCAATTGATGGAATTGACCTACATTGGCGTTGAAGTAAATATTTTTTGCAACAGGAACTGAGGCAGATAAACTCACGGTTGGCTGTCCTAATGGATTGCGGGTATTTTTTCCGTAGTTAGCTCCGTCAAATCTCAATCCACCAGAAATCAAAGTCCCTTTAAAGTCGCCCGAAAGCCTTCCGAAGGCGCTGTATTTAAATCCTTCCAAATTGCTTTCAAAATCTATTTTTTGAACCCCAAATGGAGTCACAATATTTGCCAAATTATCAATACCGTATTGAGCGTATTCGGAGCCACCGCCAACCATCCATTTCCAACGGCGGGTTTTACCAGAATGTTCCACTCTTAGTTTGTTTTCCTCTTCGGTGCTGACGTAGTTTAGAATCAAATTCCCCGGTTTGCTATCGTCATTGTCTCTGTACTTGTTGGTTTCGTTGTACAACATGTTTCTCGACAAAAACACCTGTGTTTTTGTGCGCTTACCCAAATGCGTATAAACGGTTCCAAAGGCATAATTCCATTGATTGTAATCAGGCAGATAACCTAGAATATACTTGTTCGACTTCAACTGAAGACTATCAGTAATTCTATCGTTTACGCCGGTATTTAATCGAAAGAAATCAAAGGCCCCTACTACAATTACCGCCAATTTATCGCGCTTACCAAGATCAACGTTTAATTTACCTTGATAATCAATAAAATTAGGCAAAAACGGCAATCCTAAAAGCGAAAACAACCCTTGCAAGTAGCTCTGACGAGCAGAAAAGATGTAGGTTGCTTTTTTACCAATGGGCCCGTCAGCAGTAAGTCCTAAATCGGAGCTACCTAAGGTAAAACGGTATTTCCCTTTTTGTTTATTGCCTTCAATTTGCTGAAATTCAAGCACAGAGCTCAATCCGTTGCTATAATTTAAGGGGAAAGCTCCAGTACTCAGATTTACACTTTTAATAAAGTTTACGTTTAAAAGTCCAACAGGTCCGCCGGTACTCCCTTGAGTTTGAAAGTGATTAATCACCGGAATTTCAATTCCGTCTAGATAAAATTTATTTTCCGATGGAGCACCACCCCTAATTACCACATCATTTCTGAAGCCGGGAATGCTTATCACGCCTGGCAAAGACTGAATGATTTTGGATATATCTCTGTTGCCACCTGGATTACGTTCAATTTCACGAATAGAAAGCTCTTGAGAGGACAAAGGCGATTCAGCGCTTCTTTTTTGGAGGGAAGATTTGCGAATACTAACCTCACCAATGGCATCGATAGATTCTTCACGAATCAACTCAATGGTTACAGGAAGCTGTTTATCAAAAGTAAATAGTTGTTCGTAACTATTGGCCGATTTAAATCCGGTTGCTTCGGCCGTTACCGAATAGAAACCGGGCTCTTTGATGGTGATGATAAACTTCCCTTCCTTGTCTGAAGTGGCTGAATAATCGGTTTTGTAAATACTCAATTTAGCTCCAGAAATGGGAAGATTGTCATCTGCACTCACTACCACACCTTTGATTTCTAGGCCCTGAGCCTGAACTCCTGATGCGAAGAAATACGCAAACAGGATAAAGAACACGTACTTTTTCATCGATACTTTTAACTCTATGACAGATAAACATACTGTTAAAGATTTTGTTTAATCTTTATCTTAAAAATTTAACAAAATAAATTCCGACGAAAATGTAAAAAGAGGCTATCAGTCACTTTAAAGGCACGTCAAAAAACCGTAACTTTGCATTTTTCAGTTATGTTTGGAAATATATTAGGCGGAATCGCCAAGATCTTCGGTGGGAGTGCACACGAAAAGGCCTTGAAAGAGGTTCAGCCCGTGGTTGACGCCATCAATGAATACTACAATTCTTATTCTACTTTAAGCAACGATGAGCTCCGTGGGAAAACTGCCGAGTTCAAAAGTAGAATTTCAGAACACTTAAAAGAAATTGATAATCAGTTACTTGATATTCAAAATCAGATAAAAGAATTAGGCAATGATGCCATAGATCAGAAAGAACAGCTTTTCAAGGAAGTCGCTGATCTAGAAAAAAGCAGAGATGCCAAATTGGAAGATGTTTTGAAAGATCTTCTTCCTGAGGCATTTGCCACAATCAAGGAGACGGCCCGCAGATTTGCTGAAAATGAAGTCGTTTCTGCCACCGCTACCCCCTTAGATCGTGAATTGGCCACTACAAAACAGCACATTCAAATTAGCGGTGACCAAGTTCAATACGCTAATGAATGGCTTGCAGCAGGAGGTAAAATCAAATGGAACATGGTACATTACGATGTTCAGTTGATTGGAGGTTATGCTTTACACAACGGCAATATCGCGGAAATGGGAACGGGTGAAGGTAAAACCTTGGTTTCTACTCTACCCGCTTATTTAAATGCCCTTGGCGGTCGTGGTGTGCACATGGTAACAGTTAATGATTACCTCGCTCGTCGTGATGCCGAGTGGAATATGCCTGTTTTTAATTTCTTGGGACTTACAGTTGATTGTTTGGAATACCACCGTCCTAACAGCGAAGAGCGCCGCAAAGCCTACCAAGCTGATATCACTTACGGTACAAACAATGAATTTGGTTTCGACTATTTGCGAGACAACATGGTGCACGAACCCAATGAATTGGTTCAAGGAAAACATCATTATGCTATTATTGATGAGGTAGATTCTGTATTGATTGACGATGCTAGAACCCCTTTGATTATTAGCGGTCCAACTCCTCGTGGAGATATTCAGCAATTTGATGTTCTTAAACCCCGCATTCATGCATTGGTTGAAGCTCAAAAGAAATATGCTACCCAGTGCTTGTCTGATGCCAAGCGTTTGATTGGCGAGGGTAAAGACGGCCCTCTTGAAGGCGACGGTGGATTGGCCTTGTTCCGAGCACACCGAGCGCTTCCCAAAAATAGAAATTTAATCAAATTCTTGGGTGAATCTGGTATGAGAAGTTTGCTTATCAAAGTGGAAAACCACTACTTAGCAGACCAACAAAAAGAGATGCCAAAAGCAGATGCACCTCTGTTTTTCACCATCGATGAAAAATCCAACTCCGTTGATTTGACGGATAAGGGAATTGAAATGATCACTCAAGGGGGTGAAGATCCCCAGTTCTTTGTGTTGCCTGATGTAGGTTCCGAGATGGCAGAAATTGAGCGCAGCTCAGCATCCCCCGAAGAAAAAACTCAAAGAAAAACTCGCTTAATGCAAGAGTTTTCTGAAAAAAGCGAACGCATCCACTCTGTTCATCAGTTATTGAAAGCCTACACCTTGTTTGAACGCGACGTTGAATACATTTTGCAAGACAGCAAAGTAAAAATCGTAGACGAACAAACCGGTCGTGTAATGGATGGTCGTCGATACAGCGACGGACTACACCAGGCCATTGAAGCGAAAGAAAACGTTAAAGTTGAAGCCGCAACGCAAACCTATGCAACGGTTACTTTGCAAAACTACTTCCGTATGTACCATAAATTATCGGGTATGACGGGTACCGCGGAAACGGAAGCACAAGAACTTTGGGATATTTACAAATTGGGTGTGAAGGTAATTCCAACCAATCGCCCGATTGCTCGTATTGATAAAGAAGATTTGGTTTACAAAACCAAGCGCGAAAAATACAACGCTGTTATAGATGAAATTGTTGCCATGACCGAACAAAAACGTCCGGTTTTGGTGGGTACAACCTCAGTTGAGGTGAGTGAATTGCTTTCCAGAATGTTAAAGCTTCGTGGAATCAAACACAACGTATTGAATGCCAAACAGCATCAGAAAGAAGCTGAGGTTGTTGCTGATGCAGGTTTGCCCGGAGCAGTTACCATTGCAACCAACATGGCAGGGCGTGGTACGGATATCAAAATTTCTGACGAAGTTAAAGCGGCTGGTGGATTGGCCATCATTGGTACAGAAAGACATGAAAGTAGACGCGTAGACAGACAGTTGCGCGGTCGTGCTGGACGTCAAGGAGACCCTGGAACGTCTAGATTCTATGTTTCTTTGGAAGATGATTTGATGCGCATTTTCGGATCAGAAAAAGTGGCCAACTTCATGGATAAATTTGGATACAAAGAGGGTGATGTAATTGAGCACTCTTGGATGACCAAAACCATTGAACGCAACCAAAAGCGAATGGAGCAAAACAACTTTGGAATTCGTAAACGTTTGTTGGAATACGATGACGTGATGAATCAGCAAAGAAGTAGCATCTATCGTATTAGAAGAAATGCCTTGTTTGGCGACAAACTGAGCATTGATTTGCGAAACATGTTAGAAAATTGGTCTGTTGAAACCATTTCACAAGCCAAAAACAACAACTATAGTTTTGAAGAATTTGAAATGGAAGTCATTCGCACGCTTGCAATGGCACCCCCATTCGATGAAGCAACGTACAACAGCAGCAAAGAAGAGAAGTTGGTTGACCTGCTTTTTGATGGTTTGACCCAACAATATCAACAGAAATCTGAGCAATTAGCAGCGCAAGCGCTCCCTGTATTTTCACAAATTAGAGAAGCCCAAGGCGATAGAATTGAAAATGTAGTGGTACCTATGACTGACGGAATCCATAACTTCCAAGTTACAGTTCCAATGCAAGCAGCATTAGATTCGGGTTGTGAATCAATGGTTCGCGATTTTGAAAAGTCTGTTACTTTACAATCTATTGATGAAGAATGGAAAGAGCATTTGCGCGAGCTTGACGAATTAAAACAAAGTACCTCAAACGCTCAATACGAACAAAAAGACCCATTGCTCATTTACAAAATTGAAAGTTTTGAGTTGTACGGTCAAATGTTGCAAAGGTTGAATCAAAAAATTCTGGGACTGCTGTTCAGAACTCGAATTTACACCGAAGGAGAAGTGAGTGAGGCAAGAAATACTCCCCGCCGTGACAACCCAAGAGTAGTAGCATCGAAAGAAGAAACCACTTCAACAGGGTCTTCCTCTGAAACTGAACAACGCACAGTTCCTACCCAAAACCCCATCAAAAATGAAATGAAGGTCGGACGCAACGACCCTTGTCCTTGCGGAAGTGGTAAGAAATTTAAGCAATGTCACGGGAAGGAGTAAAACGCACCTTTAGTAAAGCCAAAGAACACGAAGATTATTATTGGGAAAACGGATTTTGCGTTTTCACTGAGCGTTTTTTAGCTAAAAAAAAGCAGTGCTGTGGCAGTGGCTGTCGGCATTGTCCGTATTTGCCCAAACATGGCGCAGGCAGTCTAACATTAGACCCTGAAGTTCTCAAAAAGTTGTAAACATTTACAAGCTAAGGACGTCTTATTTCGTAAATTTGCCGAGTGAATTCACCTATTCGTTCAGCACTTATCTCAGTTTTTTATAAAGACGGATTAGAGCCCATTGTTAAGGCTCTTCATCAAAAAAATGTAACCCTTTATTCCACCGGTGGAACCAGAAAGTTTATTGAAGATCTTGGACTTCCTTGTGTAGCCGTTGAAGATATCACTGGCTACCCTAGCATTTTAGGTGGACGTGTAAAAACCTTACACCCAAAAGTGTTTGGAGGTATACTTGCTCGCAGAGAATTGCAATCTGACATGCAAGAAATCTCTCAATACGAGATTCCTTTGTATGATTTGGTAATCGTTGATCTTTATCCCTTTGCTCAAACGGTGGCTGACGGAGGTACTGAACAAGAGATTATCGAAAAAATAGATATTGGCGGTGTTTCATTGATACGCGCTGCGGCAAAGAATCATGCACATTGTTGTATTGTGGCCGACAAAAAAGAATATACACAATTTTTATCAGATTACCAAACAGGTAACGGCTCTCTATCCCTTGATCAACGCAAATCCTACGCAGGAAAAGCCTTTGCCGTTACCGCTCAATACGACGGACAAATAGCTGATTGGTTTGCGGGTCACACCACTACCCCTTTGCGCTACGGTGAAAATCCTCATCAAAAAGCGCATTTTACCGGAAATTTAGATCAATTATTTGACAAAATACAAGGTAAAGAATTGAGCTACAACAACTTACTTGATGTAGACAGCGCTGTTAATTTATTAAATGAATTCAATGAAAATGAAGGATCTACTTTTGTTATCATTAAACACAACAACGCTTGCGGTGTTGCGACAAGGCCAACAGTTTTACAAAGTTGGACAGACGCATTAGCCTGTGACCCAGTAAGCGCATTTGGCGGCATACTTGCATGCAACCATGCTATTGACTCTGAAACGGCACACCAATTAAATAATTTGTTTTTTGAAGTATTGATCGCTCCTTCTTATTCTGAGGAAGCTCTCCAAACATTGAAAGCGAAAACCAATAGAATCATTCTTCGTTCTAAAGACCTGAAGGAAGTTCAACAAACCATTTACAGAACAGCTCTGAATGGCACCTTGATTCAAGAGCGTGACAACGCCACCGAAACACGTGAAAATATGACCGTAGTTACACATGTTTCGCCTACAGAACAAGAATATCAAGATTTAGAATTTGCCGTAAAACTGGTTAAACAAACCAAGAGCAATACCATTGTATTGACCAAAAATGGACAACTACTTGCAAGCGGAACTGGACAAACCAGCCGCGTTGATGCTTTGGTTCAAGCCATTGATAAAGCCAATAAATTTGGGTTTGACTTAAAAGGGGCGGTAATGGCGAGTGATGCATTTTTCCCATTTCCTGACTGCGTTGAAATTGCAGACAAGGCAGGAATCACTGCTGTAATTCAACCTGGTGGCTCTATCAAAGATCAAGAGAGTATTAATTACTGCAACGACCACAATATGGCCATGGTCACAACAGGTGTTAGACATTTTAAACATTAATCAACTTTGGCATAATTTTAGCAAAGTAGATTTACGCACATGTATCAGATAGTTCGATTTATATTATTTCTTTTGTCGCCCGAAAGGGCGCATGAAGTGGCTCTCAGCCTTATGGAAGCTGCTTTTCGCATTCCAGTTTTAAACAGTCTGATGCGCATCTATGTCAAACCCGTCGGTAGTAAACCCGTTGAATTTGCGGGAATTACCTTCCCCAATATTGTGGGACTAGCAGCAGGATTTGATAAAGATGCTAAACATTTAAATCTTTGGAAAGATTTGGGTTTTGGTCACGTGGAAGTCGGAACCGTTACACCCGTTGGACAAACCGGAAACCCCAAACCCCGTTTATTTCGTTTGGTTCAAGACCAAGCCATTATCAACAGGATGGGCTTCAACAACCAAGGTATTGATTCTATGGTTGAACGTTTGAAAAAACGTCCAAAAGGGTTAATTGTTGGAGGAAACATTGGTAAGAATAAAGAAACTCCCAATGAATTTGCCGAAGATGACTACATCATTTGTTTCGAAAAAATCTACGACCACGTTGATTACATCACAGTCAATGTTTCCAGCCCCAATACACCCGGGCTTAGGGATTTACAAACCGAAGCATTTTTGGTTCCACTTTTTGAAAAATTGAACCAAATAAGATCTCAACGCAGCACATTTAAACCCATTTTAATCAAAATTGCTCCTGATTTTCAATTGAGTGGATTGAAAAAATTGGTTGCTGTTATAAAAAAACTCAATGTTCAAGGGGTTATTGCTACTAACACAACCATTTCTAGAGATGGATTGAATACCAACCACGATGAACTAGAGAAAATTGGTGCGGGTGGATTGAGTGGTTTACCCTTATTCGAAGCCAGCAATGCCATACTTGCTAGTTTGAGCATTGAACTTGGCAGCAAGATTCCTCTTATTGGTGTAGGGGGTATTTTCAACGGTGATGATGCCACTGAAAAACTCATGCGCGGTGCTAGCCTCCTTCAAGTATACACTGGTTTCATTTATGAAGGACCACGAATTGTGCGAAACATATTGAAAGACATCCAATACGAAAACTAACCATGAAACATACGGGAATAATTATTGTTTCTGTTGCGCTGCTCCTTTTTACCACGGCTGCTCAACCAAAACCCAAATTATCCCGATTAGAAATCCCTCAGCGCGGTCCGAACGAAAAAATCATTCAACACACCGGCTACGCCACCTCTTACAATCATCAACACCACCAACCCAATTGGGTGGCGTACGAACTTTTTGCTAAACGCTTATTATCAGTTACTGAAAGAAATAACCGATTTACTCAAGACCCCATGGTAAAGCCCCCCACCTGCCTCAGCGCAGACTATACTAAATCAGGTTATGATCGTGGACATCTTGTACCAGCGGCAGATATGCTTTGGGACGAAGACGCCATGAGGGAAAGTTTCTACATGAGCAATATTTCACCGCAATTGCCCGGATTCAATCGCGGCATTTGGAAAGTTCTTGAAGAAAAAGTCCGCGACAAGGCTCGATCTGGCTCACATTTATTCATCTGTGCCGGTCCACTTTTGGGGGATACTTTGAAGCGACACATTGGCGTAAGAAACGCCGTTACTATTCCCGATTATTTTTTCAAAGCCATCGTTGATACTGTGGGCATAGACCGAGGAATCGCTTTTATCATTCCCAATCAATCAAGCAAGGCTCCCCTACTTTCGTTTGCCGTTCCCATTGATGATCTCGAAGCAATCCTATCGCGAGACCTCTTCCCTGCTCTTGACGATGAAATTGAAATGAAAATAGAAAGAGTTATTGGATTTAAAAACTTTTAAACCCGTTTACAAACTAAACTCCGGACTACCTGAAGCATACCAATTACCGTTCCATTCTATCAACTCAAAACGAAAATTGTAGGCAATTTTTCTTCGTTTCAATTTAAATTCAATACGCCATACCGGTAAAATTCCTTGATTTCGGTACGAAATGTACTGCGTGGAATTAAATTCCATCTGTTTGTAAAAAAGACCTTGTTTGGAAGCTTTTTTGCGGATTTTTTTGATTCCATTGAGAAAACGATACCGATAATTCATGTACTGGCCATGCACAATTACATCGGGTGTAATTGTATCTACCATGCGAACCATGATTAAAAAATCAGATTCTGGCATAAGTCCGAATCCGAGTGGTGCTTTTTTATCGAAGCACCAAAGCATCAGACTATCAATACTTTGAGAAATCGATTGAAAAGCCTGAGGGTTTGGAATATGCGTTGAATCATGGGTATTTGCAAATTTTGCCGATGAAGTCCCAACAAAAGACGCTAGAAAAACGACTAAAATCCACCAAACCTTCCGAACTTTGAACTGTATGCGCCTTGGCATACCGCTAAACTACAACATTCTCATGAATTCCAATAATCCGCCCAACGCTCTTATTTCCTGTAAAAGTCCATACTTACAACAACACGCCTACAATCCGGTGGAATGGCAACCCTGGAGTGATCAAGCATGGTCATCTGCAAAGAGTCAAAATAAGTTGGTTTTGGTGAGCATTGGTTACAGCACCTGTCATTGGTGCCATGTCATGGAGAGGGAAAGTTTTGAAGATCATCAAACTGCCGAAATCATGAATTTGGCTTTGATCAATATCAAAGTTGACCGAGAAGAACGTCCAGATATTGACATGGTTTACATGGATGCTTGCCAATTGATGACGGGAAGAGGTGGTTGGCCATTGAATGTCATCTGCCTTCCTGACGGGCGACCCATTTATGCAGGCACTTATTTCCAAAAGCCGCAATGGCAACAAATTGTCTTGCAATTATCTACTCAATACCAAAGTGATCCTGAAAAATTCTTGGAATATGCTGATAAGTTCATGGAGGAATTGAATAAAATGAATGCTCAACCCAAAGTGTTGGGAGATTTGCAAATTTCCAAAATGATGGCAGCGGAGATTTTTGCAAAATATGCAGAAGATATAGATTGGGAAGAGGGTGCAAAAAAACGCGCACCGAAATTCCCCGTGCCCATCCAATTTGAATATACCTTCGATTATTTCTTGGCATCGAATGACCCTACAGCAAAAGACTATCTCCAATTGAGTTTGCTAAAAATGGCCAATGGCGGAATTTACGACCACGTAAGGGGTGGCTTCTACCGATACAGCACCGATGCAAAGTGGTTTGCTCCCCATTTTGAAAAAATGCTCTATGACAATGCACAGCTGATTGGACTTTATTCTCGGGCATTTGCTTGGAGTCAAGCCGATATTTTCAAACAAGTAGCTGAACAAACCATCGATTTTTGCATCCGAGAACTTAAAGATAAGAATGGCGGATTTTACTCAGGATTGGATGCCGACTCCGATGGAATTGAAGGAAGATATTACACTTTCACGTCCCAAGAATTAAAAGAGACCCTCAACGAAAAAGAATTTGAATGGCTGAGTCATTGGTCTAATATTAAGGAAGATGGGAACTGGGAACATGAGTTGAACATCATTCATGTAAATAAGGCTCCCCTGCAAGTGCTTGAAGATGTAAAAATTTCGGCTGAAGAATATCATTCATTGAAGTTTTCGGTATTGGGGAAATTGTTTAATGCGCAGGCCACGAGAAACAGACCTTCACTTGATTACAAAATCATCGCTTCTTGGAACGGATTGATGCTTAAGGGTCTTTGTCATGCGGGGAAATTCCTAAATACACAATACATCGAGGAAGCCATTGATTTGGGACATTGGATAAAATCTACTCTTATTAAGGACCACAAAATTTATCGCATTCACGCGCAGGGTGAAACTTATACCGAAGGATTTTTGGAAGATTATGCTTCTATTTCATTGGGATATATTGAACTTTTCAAAGCCACACTTGATGATAACTGGTTAAAATTAGCCCAAGAATTGGCAGATCGCGCCATTGAATTGTTCTACCAAAAAGATCAGGGAATTTTCAATTTTACATCGTCAGATGCAGAAAAATTAATCATCAAAAAGTCTGATTCTACCGATGATGTCATTCCCGGTAGCAACACCATGATGGCCGAAGTTTTGTATTTCTTGTTTACTCATACATCTAAATTAAAGTACAAAGAGATTTTTGATGTTTTGATTATGCCAATGGCTCAGCATATTGAAAAGTTTCCGGGTTGGTACAGCGGATGGGCAAGACTACACAATATGTTGACTTATGGAAATGCTCACATTATTGTTAGAGGAGACCTTAAGTTACCAAGCCACGACCAACTTGCTCATTATCCTTCTTGGATGAGTATTACAAATGAAAACAGCGGCCAAGAGGGATATTATATCTGCTCTGTTGACCGCTGTTTTGAACCCGTTCAATCTTGGGAACAAGTTGAAGAACTATTGGATGAACTTTTCAGTATAGACTGAAGATCAAGTGATTTATAATGCCTTAACTTCGGTAACTAGTTTTTGAAGACTGTCTTTGGCATCTCCAAACAACATTCCGCATTTAGGGTCAAAGAAAAGCGCATTTTCGATGCCCGCGTAACCTGACTTCATGCTTCGTTTTAGAACCACTATTTGCTTTGCATTGTCTACATCTAGTATTGGCATGCCGTAAATAGGACTTGTCGGGTCATTTTTCGCAGCCGGATTTACCACGTCATTGGCACCCACAACCAAAACAACATCGGTGGTGGCAAACTCAGGATTGATTTCTTCCATTTCAATCAGTTTGTCATACTCAACGTTACTTTCAGCTAGCAATACGTTCATGTGGCCAGGCATACGTCCTGCAACTGGATGAATGGCGTATTTCACATCTACCCCTTCCTCTAAAAGAATGTTCTCTAATTCGTGACAAACGTGTTGGGCTTGAGCAACTGCTAATCCGTAACCAGGAACAATCACTACTTTTTGAGCGTATTTCATCATGATAGCCACGTCAGTAGCTTGCACTTCTCGAACACTTCCTGTAACTGCAGCGCCTGATGAACTTGAGTTTGAACCTGCCATTCCAATAAGAACATTGGTTAATGAACGATTCATTGCCTTACACATCACCACAGTCAAAATGGTTCCTGCCGATCCAACCAAAACTCCACCCATCAACATGACATTGTTATCGTATAAGAATCCGCCGCAGGCGGCAGCAACACCCGTAAATGAGTTTAGCAAAGAAATTACCACCGGCATATCTGCCCCCCCAATAGGGAAAACAAATAGCAATCCATAAACAACGGCAACGATCATGGTCAAGTAGAAATAGGTCAATGATCCATGTCCACCAGAAATCTGAGCTTCGCCATAAGTCACCCACGCTGCACCCAAAATAATGATCAGAATTACCGCATTGATGTATTGCTGTCCCGCGAAGCGGAAATCACCAATTTTACCATTCAATTTACCCCAGGCAACAATACTTCCCACGAAAGAGACGGTACCTATGATCAAACCGGCAATAATAGGAATAAACATTCCCAAAGAGATACCGGCATTAACATGTTGCCATTCAATGATAGAAATCAACGCAGCGGCTAATCCTCCCATACCGTTAAACAAGGAAACCATTTCAGGCATAGCGGTCATTTGTACACGCTTTGCCATCAAAGTTCCCACTACAGTTCCCAAAAGTATGGCCCCCATGATGAGTCCAAAATTGGGAATAAGATAAAAGCCATTTTCGCCAATGAATAGGGTGCCAATCACGGCAACTGCCATACCAAAGGCAGCAACGAGGTTTCCTTTTCGGGCAGAATCTGCCTTACCCATCATTTTTAAACCCACTACAAATCCAACAGATCCGATGAGGTATGCAATTTCTTGTAAGTGATTCATGGTTTATTTCTTGGGCTTTTTCTTAAACATTTCCAACATGCGATCAGTCACCACAAAGCCACCAATCACGTTAAGTGTTCCAACAAGAACCCCTACAAATCCGACAATCAATGAGAAATAATCGTTAGAATCTGCATGTCCAAGTACAATAATGGCCCCAATCAATACTACTCCGTGAATGGCATTAGCGCCGCTCATTAAGGGGGTATGCAATACAGATGGAACGTGAGAAATCAATTCAATACCTACAAAAACCATCAAAATAATGAGGTAGATATAAGTAATATTTTGCCCTATAAATTCAATAATAATGTTCATAAAACTAAGCCGTGTGAGAGATTAAACATCCTTGAACAATTTCGTCTTCAAGGTTAAATTCAATGGTTCCTTTTGGTCCAATAAGTTTGAGAAGTTCCCAAATGTTTCGGGCAAACAACTCAGAAGCATTGGAACTCAAACTCGATGGAAGATTTACAGAACCAATGATTTTTACGCCATTATGAACATAAATTTCGTTTGCCTTTGTTTGAGCGCAATTTCCTCCTTGTTCTGCTGCCATATCAACAATGATGCTGCCGTTTTTCATGAGCGACAATTGCTCATCGTCAATTAAAATGGGGGCTTTTTTTCCGGGGACCAATGCAGTGGTAATGACTAAATCTGCTTGAGCCAATGATTTGTTTACCGCCTCTCGTTGGGCCTTTCTGTATTCATCGGTTGCTTCTTTTGCATATCCACCTTCGCTTCCTACTTCAACTCCTTTAACTTCTATGAATTTTCCGCCCAAGCTTTGAACCTGTTCTTTGGTTTCCGGACGGACGTCTGTAGCTTCAACTACAGCTCCTAATCGTTTAGCGGTGGCAATAGCCTGCAATCCAGCAACACCCACACCAAAAATCAACACTTTAGCGGGTGTCACAGTTCCAGCCGCAGTCATCAACAAGGGAAAAATCTTATCTAGATGATACGCGCCTTCTATTACCGCCCTGTATCCGGCCAAGTTAGCCTGAGACGAGAGCACGTCCATAGACTGAGCTCTTGAGATTCTAGGAATTGCGTCTAACGAAAAAACAGACCATTTCTTGGCCTGTAATTGTTCTACTAGTTCCGTATTGGAGCGGTGGTACACGTTAGAAATCCAAATTTTATTATCTGGAAGTTGGCTAAGTATGTCAGTGGTAGGTACGTTGATTTGAACGTACACATCTGCCGACTTTAACTCGTTGAAGGGCTTAATACTTGCACCTGCTGAGATGTAAGATTCATCGGAAAAATGGGCAGGCGCACCAGCGCCATTTTCTACCCAAACCTCAAAACCCATTTTCAGAAGATTTGCTGCAACGGTAGGTGTCATTGACACTCTGTTTTCAGCATCTCTTCTTTCTTTAAAAACTGATATTATCATGAAGTAAATTAATCTTTTGCGAATCGCAACGCGCCACCCCAAATTTGCATCCAGTACATACCTGAAGGCAATTGTTCAATGGAATAAGTGTTGTAATTATTCTCTGTCATGGGCAATCTCTTCAACATGAATGATTGTCCAACGCTATTAAACACTGGGAGTTCTTCGGGTGCAACGAAAGGGACCAAAGTAGGCACCAAACAACTGACGGTGATTTTATCAGATGAAGGATTAGGATGAACCGCGATGGCTTTTGATGTAAATTCTTCCACTCCCAACGGATTAAATCCCCCACTGCTTAGACCGTTGTATTTATCTCTAAATCTAACTTGATTTGGAACAAACTGATTTGTTGGACTCAATTGCCCTGAAACTTCCATCACGGGAATCTTTTCAGAAGTTGCCAACCATTGATAGATGATCTGTTTACGTGGAAATCCTTGTTTAAAAAACTGAGTTTCTATCGTATCTGTGCCATCTACAAAAGTTTTTACTCGAATCACGTCTGTATATTCTTTGTAAGGGGTTTTAATACTGCCCCACGCATCTACCACATTGGTTCTTTTTCCTGCTTGTTTAAAACTAAAGAGTTGTTGCCCAGGAATTGCAAAAGTAAACTTATAAGTGCTTACATCTGAATCGTTGTATTGAAGGGGAAATTGATAGATTTCATCTTCGTCTTCATACATGCTTGCTAATGGGATACCACTGTATGAATAACCTAACCCTTCTGCTTTGAAAACCGTATTTGAAGCACTGTAAAATGAATATACATTGGTAAAGGTTATTGGTCCGCCACCAATGGTGTCAGCCGTTTTCAAACCCGTTTGTCCGAAAAAATAAAAAGCATACGGTGTTTTAGAAGCACTCTGATATTCTCTCAATTCTGAAGTTTGAGCTTCGATTTCAGAAAAATCCCACGATTGGCTAGCTCCGTTTTTCATCCATCCAGATGGCAAATCTGTTGGTAAAGCTGTAGAAAAACGAATGGTATCTCCAGCTACTGGCATGGAGGATTTTGATATTGTAATTTGGCCTTTTGCGACGCTAATCAAACCCAACAACAGCCAAAGCATGGAGTGTTTTTTCATATTAATTCAAAGATAGTTATAAAACATCATAAAAAAATGTCGATTTTTGCAGTTCTATGGAAATTCGGTGGACTGCAAAATCACTTCCAAATCAAGAAATTGTAGCTCGGCTTTCCAAGGAATTGAACGTTTCTGAGCCCATGGCAACCATATTGGTGCAACGCGAAATTGACACCTATGACAAGGCAAAGAACTTCTTCCGACCAGCCCTGAGCGAATTGCATGATCCTTATTTGATGAAGGATATGGAATTGGCGTATAGACGAATTAAAGACGCCATTAAGGCTCAAGAATCTTTGATGGTTTATGGCGATTATGATGTTGACGGTACTACAGCCGTAAGTTTGGTTTATTCTTATTTTAAAACACTCAACCAAAATATTGAGTATTACATACCTGATCGTTACAAAGAAGGTTACGGAATTTCCAAAATGGGTATCGACCATGCTAAAGAAAATGGAGTAACCCTAATCATTGCTCTGGATTGCGGAATACGCTCCAATGAATTGGTTGATTATGCCAAATCCATAGGTATTGATTTCATCATCTGCGACCACCACCTTCCTGGTGCTGAACTTCCCAATGCCGCTGCAATTCTGAATCCCAAAAGAAAAGATTGCGACTACCCCTACAAAGAACTTTCTGGTGCAGGAATAGGATTTAAACTACTTCAAGGATATTCTAAACGTGAAGGATTTTCAGATGAGAAAGCCTTAGAATACATAGATCTAGTTGCCGTAAGTATTGCTGCCGATATGGTTGACATGCGCGGCGAAAATCGCATTTTGGCCTATTACGGACTTAAAAAGCTCAATGAAAATCCGTCTTTAGGACTTCAAGCGCTCATGGATGGCGGCCCTAAAAAACAATCTTATAGCATTCAAGACATCGTTTTTGGAATTGGCCCCAAAATCAATGCCGCAGGACGAATTTCCGATGCCAAAGCAGCGGTTAGAGTCCTCATCGAAACAGAATACACCAAAGCCATGCAATTATCGCGCGTGTTAAATGACCGCAACGATGAACGTAAGGAATTAGATACAGACATTACAAAGACAGCCATTGAATTGATCAATTCACATCCAGACATGGCTAACCGAAGAAGCGTGGTTATAAAGGGTGATGAATGGCACAAGGGCGTCATTGGAATCGTTGCTAGCCGAATGGTTGAGCAATATTACAAACCCACCATTGTGTTTTCACTCAACGACGGAATGTTGACAGGCTCTGCCCGAAGCGTTAAAAACTTTGATATACATGAAGCAATCACTCAATGTTCTGATTTAGTGGAGCAATTCGGAGGGCACAAATACGCAGCCGGATTGAGCCTCAAGGCTGAGAATTTCGATGCATTTGTTGAGAAATTCGAAGGCATTGTTGCAAGAGATATCCAAAATGCCTCTTTAACACCTGAGGTTGAATACGATTTAGAAATTGACATTGACAGCATCACCCCAAATATGATGAAGCTCATAGGTCAAATGTCACCTTTCGGCCCCGGAAACCCCCAGCCTATTTTTATGTCTCAAGGACTAAAATCAAATAATAGTCCTAGAATATTAAAAGACAAACACCTCAAATTACAACTTCAACAAAACAGTCGTTTCATGATTGATGGAATTGGATTTGGATTGGCTGAGCAGCTACCCATTGTGACCAATGGTGCCATCTTCGATGCTTGTTACTGCATTGAAGAGAATTTCTACAACGGACAGGTTAAGCTTCAGTTGCGTTTGCGCGATTTAAGAAATACCCGCACATCGTAAATAGAATCTTTTTCGGAAGGGAAATACGCAATTTCCTTGTAATCTTCTAATAACTTCATATCATTTAATGGCATGGGAGCATCTCTGCGGGCATGGAAATTATCCCAAATCACCACCAAAGAATCTGGTAGCCAGTCATAACCAGGGCGTTTGTCTATGCTCCAAATATAAAATGTGGATGCCTCTTGAAGATTGCTTGCATTAAAAAATGGATCTAAATCCCGTTTAACATTGATTTGAGGAATTTGGTGAACCAAAGGTAAATGCTGATATCCTGCAGAATCAATGAAATTGAATGCTTTTTCCAAGTTTTGATTGCCGGGAAAACCCTGAATAGGAGCATTAGAGTTCCATTTCCACGGATAAGGCATTTGAGCACCTGGAAATGCAATAAAGAAACAACCCAAAGAGGTTAAAACTTTCAATGAGATATTGATCAATCTTACATCGTAAGACATCATTCTATGAATGGAAAATTGCGCAATCAAGGCCGTTACTGGGGCTACAGCCATAAAAACCCGATGTAGCCCATGTGACCCCATAGTTCCGGTCCACCAAATGAAACTGTGCACAAATCCATATCCCAAGAAAAGCGGTAACCAGAGCCACAATAATAACTGACTCATTTCATGGGGAGTTTTATTCTTCAATCGTTGAATTACATATTGAATACACAAAAACAGGGCAAAAACAATAAGAATGGTGATCCAAATTCCGGTGATGTAACGTTGAGCTTCTATGTAATGCAAAAAAGAGCCATGCCCGGGATCAAAAATACCTTCTTTTTCAAATTTGATGTAAGGATTATGTGTTAAGAAATAATCCCATTCCTTGGTAATTAAAGCTCCTAGAATGGCAAAAACTACTGTTCCAGAGAACAACCAATATAAATTTTTCCATTGTTTGCGAGAGATCACATAGGGAACAATGCACGCAATCATGACTAAACCTTCACTCCTCACCAACGGCAAAAAGGAGGCAACAATCAAAGCCGTTTTGAATCTATGAGAAGCGAACAAGTACAAAATAATACTCAATACGAGGGCGTTGGTTGGTTCCGTAAGAGCTGAATAAACATTAGCTAAAACCACGGGTTGCATACCGACCAAAAGAATCAATGTCCAAGGATTTCTCATTCCCAATTTACGACCCGTCAAATAGGTCATCCAAGCAGCTCCTAGTGTAGCAATCATGTTGAGCATATAAACAGCATGAATGGAAACTTGAGCAAATGGGGCGGCTAGAATGGTAAAAAATGGCTTTGCCCACAAATCGAGCATGAGCTCCGGATGTTTAAAACACCAACGAGCAAATAAATAATGATTCCAAGAGTCTTGTCCACCTGCTGGATCTTCGGCGGTGTATGCAACACCAAGATAAACCAGCGTTATTCCGAGCAGAGCTGTAATAGCAGCACTGGAATTTCTACGGACTTTAAAAAAGTTTGACCACAAAGAGTTTTGGGACATAAGGCGAAAATAAAAGAAAAGCCCCGAATTCGGGGCTTTTTTATAAAATTAAAAGTGTGTAATTTTAAATTAATAAGTACTCTTAACCAACATCATGTCATTGATGCGCTTTTCAGCGTGCTTAATAGCAGCAATTTGGTTGTTAATCTTATGATCAACGGCCATTTTGTTGATATCAAGAATGGTTTGGTAAATGTTCTCAGTTTGAGCTAAAGCTCTCTCTCTAACATACCCAGTGTATTCAGAATAAACGTTGATAAGTCCACCAGAATTAATTACAAAATCAGGCGCATAAATAATGCCCATTTCTTTTAATTTATCTCCGTGAACTTTTTCATCTTCAAGTTGATTATTGGCAGCTCCGGCAATGATTTGACACTTTAATTTTGAGATGGTATTTTCATTTAAAATTCCGCCCAAAGCACAAGGTGCAAACACATCAACATCTAAACCAATCATATCGTCAATTGAAACTACAATAGCTCCAAACTCATTAGCTGCTTTTGCTAAAACATCTTGGTTGATATCGGCAACATATAGTTTAACACCCTCTTTGTGAAGGTATTCCAATAAATGCCAACCCACTTTACCAATTCCCAAAACGGCTACACTTTTTCCTTCGAGAGAATCTATACCGTATGCGATTTTAGCAGAAGCCTTTATACCCATGTAAGTACCATAAGCAGTAACTGGAGAAGGATCTCCGCCGCCACCCATAGATTCAGGTAATCCTACCACGTGATCTGTTTCCATTTGCACGTACTCCATGTCTTTGGTGGTTGTTCCTACATCTTCAGCGGTAATGTATTTACCGTTTAAATTGTTGACAAAACGACCAAATTTCCTCATTAAAGCTTCACTTTTTTGAGTTTTGGGATCGCCAATGATTACAGCTTTTGCGCCGCCCAAGTTCAAACCAGCAACGGCCGCCTTGTAGGTCATTCCGCGTGACAATCTTAAAGCGTCTCTTACTGCATCACTCTCGTGCTCGTAATACCACATTCTCGTACCACCTAACCCAGGACCCAACACAGTATTGTGAATAGCAATAATTGCTTTCAAACCTGTTGCGTTGTCTTGACAAAAAACGATTTGCTCGTGGTTGGTTGATTCTAATCCTGCAAATAAGTCGAACTTAGTTACAGGTTTTGTTTCAAATTGAACGTCTGCCATTGAATTAAAGTGCAAATTTAACCTTTTTTTCTTTAAAATTATTGATTTTCAAAGTGTCACAATGACACTTACACCCTTGATGGTATTGGTCTTGGCGCAAATTTCTTGCATTCAACGGCAATTGCGCGAATATGATCTGGAGTAGTTCCGCAACAACCTCCTACAATATTGACCCAGCCATGACTGCACCACTCGGCAATTACCTTAGCCATACCTTCAGGACTGTCATCGTATTCACCAAATTCGTTGGGCAACCCAGCGTTAGGATAGCAACTCACAAATACTTCTGATACTCTTGAAAGTTCCTCAACGTATTGACGCATTTGATCAGCACCCAAGGCACAATTCAAACCCACACTCAACAAATTACCGTGCGAAATGCTATTGTAAAAAGCTTCCGTGGTTTGACCACTCAATGTCCTACCCGATGCATCTGTAATGGTACCGCTAACCATCAACGGAATGTCTAATCCCCTCTCCTCTTTAATGGTATTGATTGCGTATAAAGCTGCTTTGCAATTCAGCGTGTCAAAAACAGTTTCAACCAACAGCAAATCAGCTCCTGCATCAATTAAAGCCAACACTTGTTCGCTGTAAGCATCCACAAGTTCATCAAAAGTAACGCCCCTATATCCAGGATTATTAACATCTGGACTCAAACTGGCTGTTTTATTTGTAGGACCAATAGCTCCTGCAATAAAAATAGGCCGTTCACCAAACTCATGCATGTACTCATCTCTTGCAGCAATGGCTAACTTCACCGCTTCAACATTCAACTCTACCACCCAGTTTTGCATGTGATAATCGCCCATTGAAATTGAATTGGCGTTAAACGTATTGGTTTCCAAAATATCGGCACCCGCTTTCAAAAAATCCTTGTGAATTTCTTTGATAATTTGAGGTTGAGTGATCACCAAAAGATCATTATTACCTTTCAGAGAATGTTCATAATTGGCAAACTTCTCACCGCGATAGTCCTCTTCCGAAAGTTTATGCTTTTGAATCATGGTGCCCATTGCACCGTCTATGATTACTATACGTTCGTTAAGTAATTGATAAATACTCATTCTATTTTAAAATTGTATCGCTTTTCAGCGTATTGTAAATTCCTTTAAACAATGATTCTATTTGATTCTCTGGGGATGGGAACTCTTGTCCCAACGATTGATAAATATGAGCAAAAGAACTATTCACTGAATTTTTCTGTTGTTTAGGTTTGGACTTTTCATTGAGCGCAACGGTCAATTCTAGAGGCATTTCTTTGGGCTGAAATCTTATTCCAGTAACCTTATCAGAGACGCGTGAATCATACGTAATAAATTGAGCATCGGCGTCGTATAACGATTGCAAGCCGGCGTTTGTAATAAATCCATCAGATCGCCCTGCGAAAACGTCTTTGAGTGCATACTTGAGAGCTTCATCAGTGACGGTTGAATCTGTTGGTTTGGCAAAAACCAATACTTTGTGTTTGAAGGCAAAATAAACAGGTGAGCCCACAATTTTAATAAGGTTATAGGTTCCCAAATCCATTTTATTGGAAATGAGATTTTGTTTTTTCAGGGTATCACAAAATGCGCTAAATGACTCTTCAGAAGTTAATGTAAATGCCACGAATCTTGCTTCTTTGGTTTTAAAATATACCACATCTGAGAAGAGAGCAATTCCTGGCTCAGCGGGTTTATCGCAGTGTGAGAAAATAGCCCAACTTCCAACCAAATTAGAAATGCTATCAATATAACTTGATGGTTTGGCTGATGCAAAATCGTCTCTGAATTTGCGAGTCTGAAAGTGTACAAATTGTTCCACTTTAGCAGGAACGATTACAGGCAAACTAGAGCGCGAGGTAAAGTTAAAATAAAGATAAACACCGAAAGCCACCACGGTTATTGTAATTATAACCATCAATGAAAGAGCGGTTCTTTTGAAGCCTCTAGAATCCATGCCGCAAAGATACAACAGATAATGGGCAAACTTTTCTGTATAAAAACAAAAAAGGCCGACAATTGCCGACCTTTTCTATAGAATGGTTTGAAATATTATTCTTTGGTTTTAGCAGCTTCGCCGGCCTTTTTGCAACAAGCTTTAGCTTCACCGTCTTTAGAGCATTCTTTCTTAGCAGCACCTTCAGCAGAAGCGGTTGCACTTGCACCGTCTTTTTTGCAGCAAGCTTTACCTTCACCACCTTTTGAACATTCTTTTTTAGCAGAACCTTCAACAGCGGCAGTTTTTTCTGACCCTTGACAAGCTGGCTTTGCAGAAGCGTCAGCCGTGGTTCCAGCTTTTTTGCAACAAGCCTTAGCCTCACCAGATTCTGATTTACATTCTTTCTTTACTTCTTGTTTAGCAGAAGCTTCAGCAGTTTGAGCAAATGATACTGTGGCAAAACCTACGGTGATGGCCAACAATGCAAAGAATTTTTTCATTTGTATAAAATTTTAATTAGTACGAATATACGCTATCTCTATGGGAATTTAGCAATGACCGTCTCGCCGCCTGTCGTTTTTTGGTCAAGTTTCACCGTAATTTCAGCTGTCAAGGGCAAATAAATATCCACTCTTGAACCAAACTTGATAAATCCAAACTCTTTGCCGGCTTTGGCCTTATGCCCTTCTTTGGCATAACAAACAATACGTTTAGCCAATGCACCTGCAATTTGTCTGAAGAGAATGATACCGTGTTCGTTTTTGACAGCCACAGTAGTTCTTTCATTTTCGGTTGAACTTTTTGGATGCCATGCCACCAAGTATTTACCTGGATGGTATTTTTCGTACACCACATTTCCTGCAACCGGATATCGGTTCACGTGAACATTGATGGGTGACATAAAAATACTCACTTGTTTGCATTTGCCTTTGATAAATTCTGGTTCATCAACCTCTTCAATGACAACCACCTTACCATCGGCTGGTGCGATGACTAAATCATCGTCTTGAGGGGTATCTCGATTGGGGTGACGAAAGAATTGCACAATGGCAATAAAAAACAAGATAGACAATCCGAAAACTACCTGGGTGTACCAGGCACCTTCAAA
>JACCEB010952178.1_pt1 | contig 29109 bp, 22 predicted proteins | sample 7454761 | NCBI WGS metagenome assembly JACCEB01 (sample SAMN15323454, study PRJNA562643) | freshwater metagenome | isolation source: river surface water | place: USA:Blue River Watershed | collected 2017-08-18
CCCAACATCATCGTGATCCTGGCCGACGACATGGGGATCAACGATCTGAGCATGAACGGCGGCCACGACGGCATCACCACGCCCCACATCGACGCCCTGGCCAAGTCCGGCGCCAGTTTCGACAATGGCTATGCCGGCAGTGCGGTCTGCACAGTCTCGCGCGCGGCCCTGATCACCGGCCGTTACCCCTGGCGCTTCGGCGTCGAGTTCACACCTACACCCGGTGCCATGGCCCGGGTAGCGGTCAATTTGTACGACAGCGACCCGCCGCCCCTCATTGACCAGCGCTTAGCAAGCCAGGCAAAGCCCCTCAACGACCTGGGAATGCCAGGGTCGGAGGTCACGCTGGCCGAGCGCCTCAAGCCCCAGGGTTACCACAACATCCACATCGGCAAATGGCACCTGGGCAGCACGCCCGATATGCGCCCCAACGCCCAGGGCTTTGACGAAACCATCTTCATGGAAAGTGGGCTGTACCTGCCCAAGAAACATCCGGACGTGGTGAATGCCTACCTGGATTTCGACCCGATTGACCGCTTCCTCTGGCCCAACATGCGCTTTGGCGTGAGCTACAACGGCGGCAAGTGGTTTGAGCCGAACAAGTACCTCACCGACTACTTCACCGACCAGGCGGTCAACGCGATTCGTGCCAACCGGAACCGGCCCTTCTTCATGTATCTGGCCCACTGGGGCGTGCACACGCCGCTGCAGGCGAGCAAGGCCGACTACGACGCGATGGCGCACATCCCTGACCACCGCCGCCGGGTCTACGGCGCCATGGTGCGCTCGGTGGACCGAAGCGTGGGTCGGGTCATGCAGGCCCTGCGCGAGGAGGGGCTGGACCGCGACACCCTGGTCATTTTCAGCAGTGACAACGGCGCGCCGGGCTACACCGGCATCCCCGACACGAACCGACCCTACCGGGGCTGGAAGCTGTCCTTCTTTGAGGGCGGCATCCGGGTGCCATTCATCGCGCACTGGCCGGCGCGTATCACAGCCGGCACCCGCCATCAGGCGCCGGCGCACCATACCGACATCGTGCCAACTGCCCTGGCCGCGGCGGGCCTCGTCCCGCCCAGTGCGCCCGCGGTGGACGGCGTCGACCTGCTGGCGCAGCTGAAAAACCCCAAGCCGCCCGGGCGGCCCCTGTTCTGGCGCGATGGTGAATACCGCGCGATGCAGGAAGACGGCTGGAAGCTCATTTCCGCCAGCCGGCCGCGCAAGGACTTTCTTTTCCATCTGGCAGCGGATCCGACCGAGCGCCGCAATCTGGCACAGGAGCAGCCGCAACGCCTGGCCGATATGAAGACCCGTCTCGCCCAGCACCACCAAGGCATGCCCGCGCCGCTGTGGCCGTCGTTCATCGAGGTCCCGATCTTCATCGACAAGACCCTGGACCAGCCAAAGACGCGGCAAGATGAACATGTCTTCTGGATCAACTGAGCCCCGGCGCAGGCGGGCGGTCGCTCCGGTCCTGGGGGTTGCCGCCGCACTGGCCTGCGGGCTCGCCGTGGTCGTGGCTGTGGCGGTGGCCGCAGGTTGGGTGCCAGGCTGGCGAGACTGGGGCCTGCCGGGCATAGCGCCCTCCCCCAGCGCGCACGGCACGGGCGGAAAGTCCAACAGCAGTGCCTCACGCATCGCCTGCGCCCTGCCGCCTCTGGCCGCCCAGCGGCCCGACGCGCCCGAGGGCATGGTCTGGGTGCCAGCCGGTCGCCTCACCCCTGGCGACAGCATCTACCCCGAGGAAGCGGGTGGCAAGCCGGTGCGACTGGCGGGCTTCTGGATGGACCGCACCGAGGTGAGCAACGATCAGTTCGCCCGCTTCGTGGCTGCCACGGGCTATGTGACCGTGGCCGAGCGCGTGCCCGACGCCAGCCGCCTGGCTGGCGCGCCACCCGAGTTGCTCAGACCGGGGGCGCTGGTGTTCCAGGTGCCGCGCAAACTCGACGGGCCGCCCGACCCGCTGCAGTGGTGGCGCTACCTGCCCGGCGCAAACTGGCGCCAGCCCGGGGGACCCGGCACCCATCTGGAGGGACGGGGCAGCCTGCCCGTGGTGTCGGTCACGCTGGAAGATGCCCAGGCCTACGCGCGCTGGGCTGGCCGGCAGCTGCCCACGGAGGCGCAATGGGAGTGGGCGGCAAGGGAAGCACGCGACCAGGCCACACCACAGCACGAGCAGCCGCGCCAGGCCAACACCTGGCAAGGACGTTTCCCGATGGAAGACGCCGGCAGCGACGGCTTCGCAGGCGTCGCGCCGGTGGGTTGCTACACCGGCAACGCCCTGGGCCTGCACGACATGATCGGCAACGTCTGGGAATGGACCCGCGACGCCTGGCGCCCCGGCCATGAGGACGCGCCACCACCCGCGCTGCAGGCGGCGCGGGCAGCCGCGGCAGGCGGACCTCCAGCCCAGGGCGTGATCAAAGGCGGGTCGTTTCTATGCTCGCCCGACTGGTGCATGCGCTACCGGGCTGGCGCCCGCCAACCGCAGGATCTGGACCTGGCCACCAGCCATCTGGGTTTTCGCACCATCCTGGAGGTGAGGTGAACGGGCACGCGGGGCGACAAGCCAGCCTACTGGCCCGGCTCGCGGTCTGGGTGCTCGCACCTGCGCTCGCCCTCTTGGTGGCCGTTGCCAGCCTGCTGTGGATGCAGAGGGAAAAGATACAGCTCGGCGCCGAGGGCTACCTTTATGGCCTACCCCTGGTACTGATGGACCTGACCCGCGCCGAGTTCGCTGCCCAGCAGCCACAGCAAGACCCGCTGCGCCGAGTCCGCCAGCCCCCCACTGCGGCCTTCCGGGAGGTGGTACGTCCAACGGTCGATCTTCTCTACACCTCGGCCTTCATCGACCTGGATGCAGGCCCTTGGGTGCTGCGCCTGCCGGCCAATCCCGAGCATTTCGAGGTGTTCTCGGTGCTCGACGCCTGGACCGATGTCTTCGCCGCGCCAGGCACCCGGAGCCATGGCGCTGCAGGTGGCACCTACCTGATCGCTGGTCCCGGCTGGCAGGGTCAGGTGCCCGCAGGCATGACGCTGCTACGCGGGGGCACCCGCATGGCCTGGATGATTGGCCGCACCCAACTCCATGGGCCGCAAGACCTTCCTGCGGTGCACAGGCTGCAGGATGGAATTTCGCTTGAACCGCTAGCCACAGCGGGCTCACCCGCAATATCGGCCACCGCGGCCACCCCCCGCGCAGCGCCGGCGCCTGGGGACAAGGGCACAGGCAACCAAGCAGCGGCCAAGGGCGCCCCGCCACTCGCACAACTGCGCCACATGTCTGCAGGCGACTTCTTCCAACGCCTGTCCGCTCTGATGGTGGACAACCCGCCGCGGGCAGCCGACCGGCCGATGGTGATGAAACTCGAACGTCTGGGCGTGGCGCCCGGCCGGGCGCCCGTCTGGGGTTGGCTGGACGGCCGCAGCGTGGCCCTGGGCCGCTGGCTGGCCGATTTTCAGGTGCGCCGGGAGGTGGCCAAACCGCGCAACACGGTGCAGGGCTGGCAGACGCCGCCAGACCTGCTGGGTCGTTACGGTACCGCCTACAACATCCGGGCGGCGGTCGCCTTGGTCGGACTGGGCGCCAACTGGCCGGAGGACGCGATCTACCCCAGCGCTCGCGTCGATGCTGAAGGCAAGGCCCTGGACGGCGCGCAGCGCTATCGCATCCGCTTTCTGCCGGGGCAGCTGCCGCCAGCACGGGCCTTCTGGTCGGTCACCGCCTATGGCGCCGATGATTTCCTGCTCGACGTGCCCGAGGGCCGCCACGCGGTGGGCAGCCGCCAGCCCCTGGTGACCCAGGCCGACGGTTCGGTGGACCTGCTGGTGCAGGCCGATCCGCCGCCGCCGGCGCTGCGTGCCAACTGGCTGCCGGTGCGCGCCGGCGAAGCCTTCCAACTCACTGCCCGCCTCTACTGGCCCGAACAGGCCGCGCTGCAAGGCCACTGGCGCATGCCGGCGATCGAGCGGGTGCGCGACTAGCCCGCCACGACCTGCTGGACAATAGCCCCCATGGACGCACAGGCTCAATGGACACAGGTGCTCGTGGTCGCCGCGGTGATGGCCTCTTTCGCTTTGGCCGAATGGGCCACCGGCAGGCTGTTCCCGGCGGAGGCGACGCGCGAGGACAAGCGCCTCGATGTGGTGGCCATCTTCATCCTGCCCGGCGTCACCGGATCGGTGCTGCTGGCCTCTGGCGCCCTGTGCCAGTGGCTCGTGCCGGGCTGGCGCGACGCACTCTCGGGGTGGTCTTGGTGGCAGATGCTGGCGCTGCTGCTGCTGGCCGATGACTTCACCCAATACCTGTGGCACCGTCTGTCGCACACCTCGTTCATGTGGCCGCTGCACCGGGCCCATCATTCAGCGGCCTACATGAGCGTACGCATCGTCTACCGCAACAACCTGCTGTACTACGCGCTCATGCCGGGGCTGTGGCTGTCGGGTCTCATGCTCCACTTGGGATTCGGCTGGGTGTACGTGGTCTATTCCATTGTCAAGATGACCGTCATCATGGGCGCGCACTGTGCCATTCGCTGGGACGAGGGCCTGTACAGCCGGCCCTGGCTGCGGCCGCTCGCCTGGATCATCGAGCGCACCATCTCCACACCGGCCACCCATTTCGCGCACCACGCCCTGGTGCAAGACGACGGCATTGGCCACTACACCGGCAACTACGGCAACCTGCTGTTTGTCTGGGACATGCTGCTCGGAACCGGGCGCATCACCCGTCAATACCCACCCGCGTATGGCCTGCAGGATGACCGCCGCCACGGGCCGGAGCACTGGCTGACCCAACTGACCTTTCCGCTGCGCAGGTCAAAACGCGCAGAGACGGTGTTCGGGCGCGGCAGTCACCGACCTGTCGACTGAGGGACGGCAGACTCAAAGGTCTTGCTGCGCGTCCACCAGGTAGCTGGCGATCAAGGCCACCAGCTGGGCCTTCACCACTTCGTCGGCCCCGGGCCGGCTGAGGGCCTGGTAGCTGCCCACGATGGCCAGGTAGAACAGCGCGGCGAGTTCGGCAGCCTTCTTGCGGCTGCGGGTCAGACGCCGGAACTTGTGCTCAAAGAGCGCCATGCGCTCTTGATCCACCGCGGCCAGCATGCCTGCCACCGAAGGGTCGCGCCGGCCCAGGCCGCGCAGCGCCAGCTCAAAACGCATGTTCTCCAGGTCGGGGCCTGCATGGGCCAAGGCGGCCTCCAGCACCTCGGCCAGGTCGGCGCGCGGGTCCGGGCTCTCGATGGCCAGCAGCCGCTGCTGGGTCTCTTGCTCCAGCAGGCGCCAGCGGGCCAGCAAGGCTTCGATCAGTTGGGCGTGGTCGCTGAAGTGCCAGTAGAAGCTGCCGCGAGTGACTTGCAGTCGCTCGGCGAGCAGCAGCACCCGCACTTTGTCAAAGCCGCCCTCCACCACCGACTGAAAGGCCGCCTGCAGCCAGTCCTCCTGGCCGAGCCGAGCTGCGGCGGGGGCTTTGCGGGCAGTGCCGACCTGGGGCATCTTGGCAGCCGGCTTGCGCGGTTTGGAGGCCGCTTGGCTGGCCGGTTTGCTGAGTTTGGCGGCAGATGCGGTCACGGTTTTGGCCACGGTTTTGGCCACGGTTTTGGCCAAGGGTTTAGCCAGCGTTTTGGCAGCAGGCCCGCGGGCGGTGACGCGGGCGGGAGCACGGGCAGGGCGGGCAGGACGGGAAGGTGGCGCGGGCACTTGGCTGCAGGGGTATGGCGAAAGCTGTGATTCTAGGCACGCCATCCGATCGCCGAGGCCTCGCCGCCCACGGGAAAATCCGACCTTAGCGCAGCCGACAAAGGCGCTACCATCTACGCCATACATAGCTGTATTGAGCAGCGCAGGCCGGATGCGCTCGGCCGCTCCATACGCTTTCACCGGTTCATGTCGATTCGCACCCTGCTCACGCCCCTGGTCTCCAGTTGGCTGCTGTCGCCGCAGCGGCAGGCGTCAGCCCGCGCTCGCGCCGAGCGGCGCCGACAGGCGCGCGGGCTGGCGCACGAGGTGCATTACTTCCATCAAGTCGACGACCCCTACAGCGCCCTCGCCTGCCAGGCCCTGGCCGGGCTACAGGCGCGTTACGACATCCACCTGCTGCCGCACTTGGTGAGCGCACCGGCCGACGCGGCGGCGCCCGACCGAGCGCGGCTGGTGGCCTACAGCCGGCGCGACGCCGCCGTACTTGCGGCGCGCCATGGCCTGACCTTCGTAGACCCTGGGCGCCAACCGCCACAAGAGGCGGTGGAGGCCTGCGGTCGCGCCCTGCTCGCCGCGATCGACACAGGCCGCTTCACGCAGGCGGCGCCAGCGTTGGCCGCAGCGCTCTGGGCGGCCACTTCAGCGCCTTCGACGCCTTCGGCGCCCTCGGGGTCTGGCGGGTCAGAGGGCAATGGCCAGGCGAACACCCCCCAGCAAGCAATCGAGGCCGGCGGCAGGGGCTTGGCCCACGCGCTGGCCGCCGGCGACGCTCTTCGCCAGCGGCTGGGCCACTACCTGGGCGGCACCTTTTTTTACGCGGGCGAGTGGTACTGGGGCATCGACCGCTTGCACCACCTCGAGCGCCGCCTGCAAGACCTGGGGTCGGCGCGCGCCGGCGTTGCCGGCACGGTGGCCTTTGCACCCGACCTGCAGACCGATCTGCAGACCGATCTGGCAGCGGAGCTTGGACACGGGGTGCCCGCCGGACGGGGATCAGGGCGGGCCGCCGAGCGGGCGGCGGACGCTGGAGCGGCGCCGCTGCGACTGCTGCTGGATGCGCAAAGCAACCCACACACCAACGGGCGGATCGACAGCACGAGCAACCCCCTCCCCGGGAGCGGCGAGGCCCATCGTCACGCTTCGACACCGACCATCGACTTCTTCTTCTCTCTGCGCAGCCCCTACTCGGCCATCGTCATGCCCCGGGTGTTTGCCCTGGCACGCGCACAAGGCGCGCCGGTGCGGCTGCGGTTTGTACTGCCGATGGTGATGCGCGGGCTGGCGGTTCCGGCGAGCAAACGCCGCTACATCAGCCTTGACGCGGCCCGGGAGGCACGGCTGCACCGCATTCCTTTCGGACGCCTCAACGACCCGGTGGGTCGGCCCACCGAGCGCGGTCTGGCGCTGATTCCCTTTGCCCACGCCCGGGGCCGGGCCGAGGCCTACCTGCTGGCGTTCATGCGGGGCGTCTGGTCTGAGGGCCTGGACGCCGGCAGCGATCGGGGCCTGCGTGCCATCGTCGAGGCAGCCGGACTGCCCTGGACCGAGGCCCGGGACGCGCTGGCCGATGAGGGTTGGCGAGAGATCGCCGAACGCAACCGGCAGGCGCTTCTGGACCTGGGCCTGTGGGGCGTACCGTCCTTCCAGGTGGCTGGTACTTCGACCTGGGGTCAGGACCGGCTCTGGCAGGTACGCGAGGCCTTGGCGCGGTACGCGCCAGCGCAAAGGGGCGAGGCATGAGGATGTGGCACACCCGAGTCGCCTTGTACGCTGCCCTCACGCTGGCAACGCTGCTCGGGCAGCCTGCCGTGTCGGCTACCACTGCGGCCACACGACCGGCGGCGGCCGCACCGGCATCCGCCCCGCGCCCACCCAACATCGTCCTCATCGTCGCAGACGATCTGGGATTTTCCGACCTCGGTTCCTTCGGCGCCGAGTTCGCCACCCCGCACCTGGACGCGCTGGCAAGGCGCGGTGCACGCTTTACCAACTTCCACGTCGCGGCCTCCTGCTCGCCTACCCGCGCGATGCTGCTGACAGGTGTCGACAACCACCTGGCGGGTGTCGGCAATATGCGCGAGACCATTCCGCGCGAGCACTTCGGGCGACCCGGCTACCTCAGCGTGCTCAATGACCGGGTGGTCACCTTCGCATCCTTGCTGCAGGACGCGGGTTGGCGCACTTACGTGGCCGGCAAGTGGCATGTGGGCAAGGAGCCGCACAACCTGCCCGACCAGCGCGGCTTCGATCGCTCGCTGGTGCAGGGCGACAGCGGCTCTGACAACTGGTACACCGCCCAGCGCTATCTCGATCTGGCCGACAAGGTCGACTGGTTCGAAAACGGCAAGCCGGCGAAGATGCCCGAGCGCTACTACTCCTCCGAGTTTTTCGTCGACCGGCTTCTGGGCTGGCTACGGGCCGACCAGGCAGCCACCGCTGCCGGCGAAGCGGCTCGCACGGGCGCTTCAGGTGCGGCCTCGCCCGCACCACCGGGCGGCTCACCGCGCCGCGACCGCCCCTTCTTCCTTTACCTGCCCTTTCAAGCCAACCACCTGCCGGTGCAGGCGCCAGCCGAGTTCATCGCCAAGTACCGTGGTCGTTATGACGCTGGCTGGACCGCACTGCGCCAGGCACGCCGCGACCGCGCCGAGGCACTGGGCATCATCCCGCCGGGCACGCCCATGGCCCCCACACCGGGCACGCCCGACTGGTCGAGTCTGCCGCCCGCCGAGCGCGCGCTGCGCGCCCGCCACATGGAGGTCTATGCCGGCATGGCCGAGGCGATGGACCACCACATCGGCCGGCTCATCGCCTATCTGAAGGAGATCGGCGAATACGAGCGCACCGTCTTCGTTTTTCTCTCGGACAACGGCGCCGAGGGCTCCGACCCCTACAGCGTTCTCAGCGGTCGGCTGTGGTTGCGTTGGCAGTACCGGGGCGACATCGCCCATCTCGGCGGACCCGACACCTACGGCGTCATCGGACCGCATTGGGCCAGCACCGCAGCGGCACCGCTCGCCGGCTACAAGTTCTACGCCACTGAAGGCGGCATCCGGGTACCACTGGTCATCTCGGGTGTGCCGGGCATGAAGACAGACCGCATTCACCCGACGTTCACCCACGCCACCGACATTGCACCGACCCTGCTCGCATTGGCTGGCGTGCCCCACCCTGGCCGCAGCTACCGCGGCAGGCCTGTCGAGCCGCTCGCCGGACGCAGTCTGCTGCCGGTGCTGCTCGGTCAGTCCGACCAGGTGCGTACGCCTAGCGAGCCGGTGGGCTACGAGCTCTCGGGCAATGCAGCGCTGTTCAAAGGCAACTTCAAGCTGGTGCGCAATTTGCCACCCATGGGCGACCAGCAGTGGCGTCTGTTCGACATCGTCCGCGACCCAGGCGAGACGCGCGACCTCAGCGCCGAGATGCCTGACCTGTTCCAGGCGATGCAGGCCGACTACCAGGCCTACGCCCGCAGCCACGGTGTGCTCCCCATGCCTGCCGGCTACGACCCGGTTCGCCAGGTGGAGATCAACGCCCTTCTCAATGTCTACGTCCCGCGCTTTCAGTGGCCGGCGCTGGCGCTGCTCGCGCTGCTGGTCACGGGTGGATGGCTCTGGTGGCGGCGCCGCAAATGAACTGGCACGCCGAGGACGGTGGACCCGCGCGCCTCCAGCAGGTGCCTGGCAGCCTGCTGGGCAACCACGAAGGCGCAGACGCATCGCAGGCACCGCGCCTGCAGGTCCACGCCCGCCGCACCTGGCTGTCGACGATGGTGGTGCGGGGCGCGCCGGGCGAGGTCTACCTCCTGACCCACTCCGCCCTGCGGGGGCGCCTGGGCCTGGCCACCACGGCTCAGGTCGAGCGCATCGATCCTGTCACGCTCAAGACGTTGGAGCGTTCGCCCCGGCTGGCGGGCGGCCCCCTGTGGCCGGGAAGCATGGCACTGCATTCCAGCGGCGATTTGCACATCGTCTACGGCAACCATGTGCACCGGCTCGACCGCCACTGCCAGCCCCTGGGCAGTCGACAACTGTCAGGCCAGGACCCCTACAACGGCTTCATCACCCTGCCCGGTGGCGCGCTGGTGACCAAGAACCTTTCCCGCACCCAGCCCGCTCGCCTGACAGTGCTGAATCCGCGCACGCTGGACCCGATCGGCCCGCCCGTGCTCTGCCCCGAGCCCAGCGTCGCACGCCTGAGCGCCCAGGGCGACACCGTGTATGTCGCCGGCGTGCACAGCATCATGCGCTACCACTGGGACGCCGCCAGCGCCCGGCTGCAGCCCGATACCGGGTGGCGATGGGACTACCTCGCCGGCACCTCCAACAGCTTCGCCTGGGACATGGTGCTGACCGAGGACGACGCCTGGTTCATGGACAACGGCGACCACGGCTACCTCTGGACAATGCGCGGCGCCGGCAGGCGGTTCAGCGCCAACCGGCTGCTGCGGGTGTCGCTACGCGACGCTCGCGACCACGGCGCCTGGGAGGTCAGCGGGCTACCCGGGGGCTGCGTGACCAACCCGCCGCTGGTGGACGTTCGCCGCGGCATCGTCCTGGGCTACGACTCTGGCAACGCCTTCCTGCGGGCCTGGGACCTGTTGCCCGGCGGCCAACTTCGCCCGCGCTGGGAGCGTCCCGGCCTGGGCTGCGCCAGCCACATGCTGCTTTATGAGGACAGTGGCGAGGTGGTGACCAATGACCACCAGGGCCTCTCAGAGCAGGTGGTGGTGCTTGACATCACCACCGGCCGCGAGAAGGCCCGGGTCGCCACCGGCGGCCGCATGCAGGGCGTGGTGTTCCCCTCCCCCGGTTGGGGCCGCGACCTGTACTGGTGCTCCATGGACCGCATCGCCCGCCTTCATGTCACCGACAACTGAGAGCCCGCACATGAAACTCCGACGCTCGCTCCTCATCGCCCTGGTGCTCCTGGGCGTGATCGCCGCCGGCGCCTGGCTGGCCCGCGCCCAGATCTCACTGGCCATCGCCGCGCGGGTGGTGCGCGCCCATCTCGGCGCAGACCTCACCACCCAGTTGCCCGACGGACTGCATGTGGGCGTCTGCGGCGCCGGCTCACCCTTCCCCGACGACCTGCGCCTGGGCCCCTGCACCGCGGTGCTCGCGGGCAAGCGCCTGTTCGTCTTTGATGCCGGCAGCGGCGCGGTGCGCAATATCGGCAAGCTGGGCTTTCTCGCCGGCCAGGTCGAGGGCGTCTTCCTCACCCACTTCCACTCCGACCACATTGACGGCCTGGGCGAGCTGTTGCTCCAGCGCTGGATCCAGGGAGGCCACACACGCCCGCCGGTGGTGACTGGCCCCGAGGGGGTGGAGCAGGTGGTGGCCGGCTTTGTGCAGGCCTACACGCTCGACCGCGGCTACCGGGTCGAGCACCACGGTGACGCTACCGTGCCTGCCAGCGGCTTCGGCGCGACGGCCCGGGCGTTCAGGGGCGGCGAGACCCCGGTGCCGCTGAAGGAGGGCGACCTGGAGCTCAGTGCCTTTCCGGTGCAACATGACCCAGTGCATCCCTCCGTGGGTTACAAGATCCGTTACAAGGACCGCAGCCTGGTACTGAGCGGCGACACCCGCAAGTCACCCGCGGTGCTGGCCGCTGCCCGTGGCGCAGACCTCTTGATACACGAGGCGCTGTCGGCACCGATGGTGGACGTGATCCGCGACGGCGCCAAGGCCAGCGGCCGCGACCGGATGGTCAAGCTCTTTGACGACATCAAGGACTACCACGCCTCGCCGGTCGAGGCCGCCGAGACCGCCCGCGACGCGGGCGTGCGCTACCTGCTCCTCAACCACATCGTCCCGACCATTCCGCCCTTGCCAGGGCTGGAGGGCTATTTCCTGGGCGAGGCACCGAAGGTTTTTGGCGGCCCGGTCCGGGTAGCGCGCGACGGAGACTTTTTGTCACTGCCCGCGGGCTCACAGGAAATCCGGGTCGCCGGCCGGTTCTGAGGTTTGCGTATGCCTGCTACTCCGTCTGTGCCCGACGCCCCCCTGCTCCATCCGCCGCTGCCCCACCTGAGCGGGCCGGTGCTGCGCACGCCTGATTCCCGCTTCGATCACCTGGCAGACTTCCCCTACGCTCCCCACTACCAGACAGTGGGCGGCCTGCGCATGGCCTGCATTGACGAGGGACCCCGTGACGGCCCGGTGGTGCTGCTGATGCACGGTGAGCCGACCTGGAGCTACCTCTATCGCTCGATGATCCCGACGCTGGTGGCGGCCGGCTGCCGGGTGGTCGCGCCCGACCTGGTGGGCCTGGGGCGCTCGGACAAGCCAGTGCGCCGCGCGGACTACACCTATGCCCACCACGTGGCCTGGATGAACGCCTGGCTAGAGGCCATGGACTTGCGGGGCATCACCCTGTTCTGCCAGGACTGGGGCTCCCTCATCGGTCTGCGCATGGCCTGCGCTGCGCCCGAGCGCTTTGCCCGCATCGCCCTCGGCAATGGCGGCCTGCCCACCGGCACCGAAAAGATTCCGCGCGCCTTCCACCTGTGGCGCGCCTTCTCCCGCTACAGCCCGCTCTTTCCCATCGGCCGCATCGTCGCCACCGGCTGCGCCAGGGGCTTGTCCGCCGACGCGCGGCGTGCCTATGACGCGCCTTTTCCCACCCACCGTCACAAGGCCGGGGCCCGAGCTTTTCCGTCTCTCGTGCCGATCACGCCCGACAACCCCGAGCGCGCCGCCAACGAAGCCGCCTGGCAAGTGCTGGAGAACTGGCACAAGCCCTTTCTCACCCTTTTTAGCAACCGGGACCCGATCACACGGGGCATCTGGCGCGTGTTCCAGACACGGGTGCCCGGCGCCCAGGGCCAGGCCCATCGCAAGATCGAGGGCGGCGGCCACTTCCTGCAGGAGGACTGCGGGCCCGAGGTGGCGCAGGCCCTGGTCGAATTCGTGCGGGCCGGAGCCTGAGCCATGGCACGCCCGTACATCCTCTATGGCTGGCACCTGTCCTACTTCGCCGGCAAGGCCCGCTGCTACCTGAAGTACAAGCGCCTGCCCTTCGTCGACCAGGAAGTGAACCTGCCCACCCTGATGTGGCGCATCCCGCGCAAGACCGGGGTCAGGGTGATGCCGGTTCTGCGAACTCCGGACAACGAGTGGATCCAGGACACGCACCTCATCATCGAGCGCATCGAAGCCCAGATCCCCGAGCGCTCGGTGGTGCCGGACACCCCCTGGCAACGCTGGCTGGCCTACTTGCTGGAGGCCTGGGCCGACGAATGGTGGATGCCGATCGCCATGCACACACGCTGGAGTTACCCGGAGAACTTCGCCCTGTTCCAGCACGATGCCGGCCGGGCGCTGCTGCCGGGCTTTCCGCGCGCGCTCCAGCACAAGGCGGTGGACCACGTCGCCAACCACCTGCGCGCCATGCTGCCGGCGGTGGGTATTCGCCCCGAGCAGAACGCCGTGCTGGAGGCCTGGGCCCACGCGATGATGGCCCTCTTGGACACGCACTTCGCCGCCCACTCTTACCTGCTGGGCGGGCGCCCTACGCTGGCCGACTTCGGTCTGGTGGGCACCATGTACGGCCACCTGGGCCGTGACCCATGGCCCAAGCGGGAGATGGTGGCCCGCTACCCGCACCTGCGCGCCTGGATAGATCGCATGGCCAACCCGCCAGATCGGCGCATGGGTGCGCTCTTTCCGGACGACGAGATCCCGCCGACCTTGTTGCCCATCGTGCAGCAGGTGGTGCAGGAGTGCGTGCCCTGGTTCGACGGCATCGCCGCCGAAATCAATCAGGTGCTCGCCGAGCGTCCCGGGCGCTTCCCGCCGGGCAAGCCGCTGCCGCGCAAGCTGGGCGACCAGATCCTGCCCACAGCCCAGGGCAGCTTCAAGCGCGCCGCCCTGCCCTTCACCCTCTGGCTGGCGCAGCGGCCGCGCGACGTCTTCACCTTCCTTGATGCGGCGGGCCAGCAGCGGGTCTATGCGCAGTTGGCGGCGCTCGGCGGCTTGGGCCTGTTGGCGCATGACTGGCCGCGGCTGGACCGCCATGGCCTGAGCGCGACGCTCGCGGGACAGGCCTGAGCCGGGCAGACCTGCCGGAAACCCTGTACCGAAAACACTGTTCGTTTAGGTCACAATCCCGCTTGCAAGCTGAGGCAAGCCGCCAGGAGGCGGACCTGCCGCCCATCAAACGCAAACCCAGGAGACCCTGATGAGTCGTCGTGACTTTCTCGCTCAAGGCGGCGCCGCCGCCGTTGCTGCCGGTGCCACCGCGCTGTCGGCACCCGCCCTCGCCCAGACCGCCCCGGACACCATCCGCTGGCGCATGGCGTCAAGCTTCCCCAAGACGGTGGAAGTGCTCTTCGGCACCGCTGAGTTCATTGCCCGGCGGGTCGGCCAGCTGACCGGCGGCAAGTTCCAGATCAGCGTGCACAGCGCCGGCGAAATCGTCCCGCCGCTGCAAGTGCTTGATGCGGTCGAAAAAGGCACCATCGAGTGCGGCCACACCGCCCCCTATTACTTCATCGGCAAGGACCCGGCCTGGGCCATCGGCACCTGCGTGCCCTTCGGCCTCAACAGCCGCCAGTACAACGCCTGGTGGGTGCACGGCGGCGGCGAGAAGATGTTCAACGACTTCACCCGTGAGAGCGGCGTGGTCAGCCTGCTGGCCGGCAACACCGGTTCGCAGATGGCCGGCTTCTTCAAGAAGGAGCTCAAGTCGGTGGCCGACCTCAAGGGCCTGAAGTTCCGCACCGGCGGCATGGGCGGCCAGGTGCTGACCAAGCTGGGCGTCGTCGCCCAGCAGCTGGCAGCCGGCGACATCTACCCTGCGCTGGAAAAAGGCACCATCGACGCCGCCGAGTTCACCGTGCCGGCCGACGATGAAAGGCTGGGCCTGGCCAAGGTCGCCAAGTTCTACTACTACCCCGGCTGGAACGAAGGCGGCGCTGCTCTGTCGCTGCAGGTCAACGCCAAGCAGTTTGACGCCCTGCCCGACGCCTACAAGGCCGCCCTGCAGTCTGCCACCGCCGAAGCCAACACCTGGATGCAGTCTCGCTACGACGCCCTCAACCCCGCCGCTCTCAAGCGCTTGGTTCAGGCTGGTGCGGTGCTCAAGCCCTTCCCGCAGTCCATCCTCGACGCCTGCTACAAGGCCAACAAGGAGCTCATGGAAGAAGCCTCTGCCAAGAGCCCGGCCTTCAAAAAGATGTTCGAAAACCAGATGGCCTTCCAGCGTGACCAGGTGGCCTGGTTCCGCGTGGCCGAAGGCGGCTTCGACAACTTCATGAGCCGCCAGAAGCTCTGAGCGGGCATCACCACTGAAGCATCCGACAAAGGCCTCCCCCGGGAGGCCTTTGTCGTCCATCGATCCTGGAGGAGACCACATGAGGACACGGCGCAACTTCCTGGCCACGGGCACCGGCCTGGCATCCCTGGTGACACTGCCTGCAATCGCACAAGCGGGCTTTCCGCAGCGTCCGGTCAAGTTCATCATTCCCAATGCCCCCGGCAGTTCGGTAGACACCATCGGCCGACTACTCATGGCGGAGATGGCCAAAGCCTGGTCTCAGCCCGCAGTGGCCGACAACCGGGCGGGTGCCTCGGGTGCGCTGGGCATGGAAGCCGGGCGCGCCTCGCCGGCCGACGGGCACACGCTGATGATCGGATCAACCAGCGCCGTCTCCACTGCGCCGCTACTGCAGCGGGCCGTCCGCTATGACCCCTTGAGCGACTTCGACCTGGTCAGCCTCGTCGCGCTACTGCCGAACGTGCTGGTCTGCAACCCGGCGCTCCCGGTGCGCAACACGCGGGAGTTCATCGACCACCTGCGCAGCCGGGGAGGCAAATCCAACATGGCGTCCGCTGGCATCGGTTCGGCCAGCCATCTGGCCGGTATCGCCTTCCAGAACGCCGCGGAATTCAAGTCCCTGCATGTGCCCTACAAAGGGGGCAGTCAGGGGGTGATGTCCGTAGTCTCGGGCGAGACCGATTGGGTGCTCACGCCAGCGCCTGCGGCCATGTCGCTGGTCGCCGGTGGCCGGCTGCGTCTGCTGGGGCACAGCATGGCTGCCGACACAAAGCCTTTGGGAGATGCGCCCTCCCTGGCCAGCACCGTGCCGGGATTCGAGTTCTCGGGCTGGATCGGCCTTATGGCGCCCAAGGGCCTGCCCGGTGCGGTCACGTCCGAGCTAGTCGCCGCGGTCGGACGCTCGCTTCGGGCACCCGATTTGCTCAAGGCCTTCGACACCAACGGTGCCGTCCCGCGGGCTTCGAGCCCGCAGGAATTCCGGGCCTACCTGGCTCGCGACATCGCGCAGAACAAGAGGGCCGTCGAGACCGCTGGCGTGCAGCCGGAATGAACCACCCCGGGCCGTGGCCCGGGTGGCCTGGCTTTCAGGCGTCCTCAGGCTGGAAGCCGGTCGCCTTGACGACCTGGGCCCAGTAGCCATGGTCTTGGCGCACCTGAGCGGCAAACTGAGCCGCCGTCGCGCGCAGGGGCTCCAGCCCAACCTTGGTGAGGGCCTCAGCCATGGCCGGCGTCGCCAGGGCCTCATTCACCGCGGCGTTCAGGGCCGCGACGCGTGCCGGCGGCATCTGCGCTGGGCCAAACCATCCCAACCACTCCACATAGGCCAGCTCCTTGAAGCCCTGTTCGGTCATTGTGGACACGTCGGGCAGCGCCTTGGAGCGGGTCGGTGCAGAAACCGCCAGCGCCCGAAGTTTGCCCGCGCGGATATGCGGCAACACCTCGGAAATCACGTTGATGCTCACCGGTATCTGGCCGCCCATGAGGTCGTTCAGTAACGGCGCACCGCCCTTGTAGGGTATGGGGTTGAGCGGCGCACCCGACTGCTTGGCCAGCAGCATTGAGGCCAGGTGCATGCCCGAGCCCGATGAAGGATTACCAATGTTGGCGGCATTCGGGTTGGCCTTGGCCCAGCGCAGGAGGTCAGCCACATTGCGCACATCAGCGGGCAACCCTGGACCAGCTGTCAGGACCGTCGTGAAGGCGCACAGGCCAGCGATCGGGGTGAAGTCGGCCAGCGTGTCATAGGGCAGCTTCTTGAACACGTGGGGTTGCAACACCATCACCGAAGCCGGCGTCTGAAAGATCTGGTTGCCGTCTGGCGTTGAGCGCTTGACGAATTCGGCTGCGATGCGCCCGCCCGCGCCGGGTTTGGTGTCATAAACCAGGTTCTGCGGTAGCTTGCCGCGCATCTGCTCGAGCAACGGCCGGGTGACCTGGTCGCCAAGGCCGCCAGCCGGGAATCCCGACCAGATGAAGGTGGTATTGGCTGGCTGGGCCAGGGCGGGCAGCGCGGCGCCGCCGCCAATCGCCAGGCCGGCGCGCAAAATGTCTCGTCTTTGCATGGCTTGTCTCCTAGTGTGTGAGGGCTGGTCGGGGAGTCTCGTCTCGGAACAGGAAAGTGCGGTGCCTCTCGGGCCTCAGAAGGGGTACTGGCGGGGCATGGTCTGCACCGTCATCCAGCGCAGCTCGGTAAAAGCCTCGATGCCGGCCTTGCCGCCAAATCGGCCGTAGCCCGAGGCCTTGACGCCGCCAAAGGGCATCTGCGCCTCGTCGTGAACGGTGGGGCCATTGACATGGCAGATGCCCGAGTCGATCCGCTGGGCCACCTGCATCGCCCGAGCCGTGTCGCGACCGAACACGGCGGCCGACAGGCCGTAGGGGTTGTCGTTGGCGCAGGCAATCGCGGCTTCCACGCCCTTGACCCGCACCACCGGCTTGACCGGGCCAAAGCTCTCGTCGTGGTAAATGCGCATCTCCGAAGTCACATGGTCCAGGATGGTCGCGGGCATGAGCGTGGTGTCGCTCTTGCCGCCACACACCAGCGTGGCGCCCTTGGCCAGGGCGTCGTCGATCAGCGCGTTGCAGCGCTCGACGGTGCTCATGTCGACCACCGAGCCCAGCACCACCGGTCCCTTGCGCGGATCACCAAGGGGTAGGCCGACAGCTCGGGCAGCGAACTTGGCGACGAAGGTATCGGCCACCCTGGCGTCGACGACCAAGCGCTCTGTGGACATGCAGATCTGGCCCGAGTTGGCGAAGGCGCCGAAGATCGCGCCGTCCACCGCAGCGTCCAGATCGGCGTCATCGAGCACCACCAGGGGGGCCTTGCCGCCCAGCTCCAGGACCGCCTGCTTGAGGTACTTGGCGCAGGTTTGCGCGATCAGCCGACCCACGTGGGTCGAACCTGTGAAGTTAACCCTGCGCACTGCCGGGTGCGCCACCATCGCCTCCACCACCGCGGCGGCATCCTGCGGCGCATTGGTGACGAAATTGACAACCCCGGGCGGCAGGCCCGCCTCCTGAAGCGCCTCGATGATCAGGCCATGGGTGGCCGGGCACAGCTCCGATCCCTTGAGCACTACCGTGTTGCCGCAGGCCAGCGGCGTGGCGATGGCGCGCACACCCAGAATGACCGGCGCGTTCCAGGGTGCAATGCCCAGCACCACCCCGGCGGGCACGCGCAGACCCATGGCCAGGCTACCCGGCACATCTGAGGGAATCACTTCGCCACCGATCTGGGTGGTAAGGGAAGCGGCCTCTTGCAGCATGCCGGCGGCCAGATGGGCGTTGAAGCCCGCCCATGGCGCGGCGGCGCCCGTCTCGGCTGCCATCGCCTGGATGAACTGCGGCGTCTTGGCTTCCAAAGCGGTGGCGGCTTTGAGCAGCAGCGCGCGGCGCTCGCCCGGGCCCATGGCGGCCCAGGCCGGGAAGGCCTTGGCGGCAGCATCCACCGCGGCGGCGGCGTCTTGCACCGAGCCGGCCGGGGCGCGGGTGGCGACGCTACCGTCCAGGGGGTTACGGCGCTCGAAGGTCTGGCCGGAAGCGGCCGCAACCTTGTCGCCGCCAATGAGCATGCGGATGTCGTTCATTCGGTTCTCCAGGGAAGGCCCCACACGCGTGAGCGACTGGAAGCCGTATTTATTCATGCTGACGAACTGGCCCACCGCGGGGTGCGGCAGAAATTTGGTGCGGCAGTCGATCACCGCCGGCAGGCCGCTGGCGACTGCCCGCTCAAGCGCGCCGGCAAAGTCGCCGGCGCGGGTCACCACTTCGCCGTGGCAACCGAAGCCGCGGGCGATGGCGGCGTAGTCGGTGTCCTCCAGCGCCGTGGCCATCTCGAAGTCCAGGCCCAGGCGCTGGCCCATGCGGATCACGCCCCAGGCTGCGTTGTTGTGGACTACGGTCACCACCGGCAGCCGGTAGCGACGCGCGGTGTCGAGCTCGTTGAGGGTGAAGCCGAAGGCGCCGTCGCCTGTGAGGTTGACCACCACCCGACCCGGGAACTGTGATTGCAGCGCAATGGCCGCCGGAAGGCCATAGCCCAGGTGGCTCATGCCGGGCTCGTGAAAGCGCGTACGCACCTCATGCACTGGTGTGAAGTCGTTGCTCCAGAAGGTGGTGTGCCCGCCGTCATAGACCGCTAGCGCGTTGGCCGGCAGCGCGTCAGCCACCGCCTTGGCCAGCGCCGCCGGGTGCATGGTCTCTTCGGTGTCGCCGGCCATGATGGCCAGCTTGCGCTCGTAGCGTGCGCGCACAGCACGCACCTGTCCCAGCCACCCGGAATCTGTGGCGGGCGAATATCCCTCGAGAGCGGCGAGCAGGTCGCGCAGCGCTTCGCTGGCGTCGGCTTGCATCGCGACCTCATGCAGGGCCGGGCCGCCCAGGGCCGAGGGATCGATGTTGATGTTGACCAGCTTGTGGTGGCGACGCGCCAGCGCGCCGTGCTCGTCCCACATCCAGGACGACCAGCGACAGCCCACGCTCACAATGACGTCGGCCTGCTCGAAGGCCTCCTTGACCGCGTCTCCGGCGATGAGGCCACCATGGCCAATGAAGTACGGGCTGCTCGAAGGCACCACGCCCAGCGCCATCTGGGTGGGCACGACCGGCGCCCCAAGCCGGGCGGCCAGCGCCCTCAACAGGCCCTGCGCCCCGGAGGCAACGACGCCGCCACCGCCCACCAGCAGCGGTCGGCGCGCCTGCGACAGTAAGTCCACCGCCTCGGCAACCGCCGCAGCCGAGGGCCGGGGTGGCAGGGTAGCGCGGTAGCGCGCGGGCGCAAGGTCGAACTCGTCGCCGGCAAAGGCATGCACCTCGCCCAACACGTCTTGCGGAATGTCCAGGTGAACCGGCCCGGGCCGTCCACCCAGCGACTCGCGAAAGGCGCGCCTGGCCAGCTCGGGCAGGCGCCGACCGTCGTGTACTACCGCGTTCCATTTGGTCAGCGGCGTCGTGACGGCGCGCGTGTCCAGGTCCATGAAGACCCCGACATGCGGATAAGCCGAGGCCCGGTGCTGGTTGGTGGTGATGGCCAGCAGTGGCAGGTTGTTGTTGAAGGCCACGCCCAGGCCCGAGGCCATGTTCAATCCGCCAGGCCCGAGCTCCCCCACAGCCACCGCGATCTTGCCGGTGCCAGCGTGCAAGGCGGCGGCCATCATCGCGCCAGCGGCCTCGTGGCGCACACCGATGAAACGGATGCGCGGCTCGCGTGACAGCGCGTGAAACAAGGGCGAGAGCTTGCCGCCGACGATGCCGAAGACGGTGACGACCTTCTCGGCCAGGAGGATGCGCACCAGGGCTTGAGCGCCGGTGAGGCGCACCGGCGCCGGCGCGCGCGGTTCGTTGGGTATGGGCGGTGAGGCGGCCGAGGCGGGCCCGGACGCCAAGGCGTCGGCAGGCGATATTGGCGCAGGGTTGCGGCTCATGGACCCGGACTGTGCGCGCCGCCGGTCCGCCTGGCGATGGACGAAACACGCTTGTCCTTGCACATTTCCGGCATCACGCGAAAATCGGGCGCATGAAGCCACCTGCCCTTTTGTTGGTCGGATTCGCCGAAGTCCGCCACGATCAGCCGGACGACTGCCTCCACTATGAATCCGTCGCGGTTCGCGGCAACGAGATGGACTGGACGATTCCGGCCCACCACCACGAGGGTTTGCACCAATTTCAGTTCCTCCAGAAAGGCCGCGTGCGCGGCACGATCGACGGCCGCGAATTCAAGGCCACGGGCCCGGCGATGCTGATGCTCGTGCCCGGCTCGGTACATGGCTTCACCTACACCCGTGACGCTGTGGGTCACCAGGTCACGCTTCCCTCGGCCACGCTGGCGCAACTGCTGGGCGGCTCGGCGCTGGTGGACGATGCCCTGGGCCGCTCCTTCGTGATCGAAAAGCCCGCGGGCGCAGCCGAATTCGCGGGCGTGCTGTCGCAACTGGCGCGCGAGTTCGCCAGCGCCTCGCCCGGCCGGGTCCATGCCCTGCATGCACTGGCCACCTTGGTGGCGGTGCGCTTCGTGCGCGAGCGCGGTGTGCAGTTCGAGCGCGAGCAGCGCCCCGGCGCGCGGGACACACTGGTGCGCCGTTTCAGCGCGCTGGTCGAGCGCCACTACACATCTCCGCAGCCGATGGAGTTCTACGCCGGCCAGCTAGGGGTGACAGCCGACCACCTCAGTCGCAGCTGCAAGGCAGTGGCACGCAAGTCGGCGTTGCAGATCCTGCATGACCGGCGCATGCTCGAGGCCAGGCGCCTGCTGGCCTACACCCCGATGCCGGTGGTGGAGGTGGCTGCTCAGACCGGCTTCGAGGACCCGGCCTACTTCAGTCGCTTCTTCCGACGGGAAGTCGGGCACTCACCCTCTGAATACCGGGCGCTGGTGGCCACGGGCGTTCGCGGAGGCACGCCAGCGGCGGCCTGAGGCCTAGCGGAGCGGTGCGACAGGCAGCGCCCAGTCCTCCGCCCGCCCCGCGTATCACTCGGGCTGAATGCCCAACGCCTTGACCAGGGCCGCCCAGCGCTCGCGCTCGCCCTTCATGAATGCATCGAAATCTGCCACGGTCATCCGCGGCTCGACGAAGGAGCCCATGCCGAGCATGCGCTTGGCGATGTCGGGCTGGCGCAGCACCGCCTCGAGGTCCCGGTTGACCCGGGCCACGACATCGGCCGGGGTACCGGCCGGAGCGAACAGGCCATTCCAGCCGGTGTACTCGAAGCCGGCAAAGGTCTCGGACAATGACGGGGTGTTGGGGAACTCGGTCAGGCGCTTTCCGGTACTGACTGCCAGCGCCCGCAACTGGCCGCTCTCGAGGTAGCTGTCCAGTGCCGCATGCGGCATGACAACCAGCTGCACCCTGCCGCTGATCACGTCCTGAATGGCTGCACCCGGGCGGGTGCCATAGGGGATGTTGTTGAGTTGGACGCCGGCCATGTTGGCCACAATATCCGCCAGCATGCCGGAGAAGGTCTTCGGGCCGTCCGTGGCGATTGCCATCTGGCCGGGTGCTGCCTTGGCGCGGGCGATAACCTCGCTCAGGTCCTTGACCGGGTAGGTGGCCGCAGCGGCGATGATGAAGGGGCTGCGGCCAACCAGCCGCACTGGGGTGAAGTCCTTCACCGGGTCGTAGGGCAGCGACTTGAAGGTGTAGGCATTGGTCACCAGGGCCGCGGTGGTGGCGAAGAAGAAGTTGTGGCCATCGGCAGGGGCCCGGGCTGCGGCCTGGGCGCCCACAACGTTGGAGCCACCGGGGCGGTTCTCGATCGTGATCGGGTGCGCCATCTGCCGAGATAGCTGGTCGGCGACGAAGCGGGCCAGGATGTCAGGGCCCGAGCCGGCCGGTGCCGAAAGGATCCAGCGCACCGGACGCTGGGGCCAAGCAGGCTGAGCCTGTGCAAGCGCGCCCCAGCCGGCGGCCATGGTGCCGATGGTAGCGAAGGTGAATTGGCGGCGATCCATAGTTGTCTCCTTGTACTAGATCTTGCGGGGGGTTGGAAAGGGGAACTCTCAGTCGACGACGTCAAGGCGAGACGGCCTCGGCCAGTCCCAGGGCCCCAGCAGCCTCGTCCAGCAACAGCTGAATGCCTGCGAGATCAGCGGCGACGCCATAGACATAGTTATCGGGCCTTACCAGTGCGGCCCGGCAGCCATGGCGGGCGAACCAGGCCGCCACCACGCCTTCGGTCTCGGCCTCGCCTCCGGGCCCCAGGGCCAAGGCAGTCACGAAGGGGGGAACTGGCAGGCCGGGTGAGCCGGCATGGACCAGCCGCCAGCCATGACCAGCCACCTCGTCCATGCGGCGCCAGCTGGCGCCCGCCTTCAGCCAGGGCTGGGGAAACAGCGTGCCGCGCGCCGGATGCTCGTGCGCCGACAGCAAGCCGGTGCAAAGACCAGGCAGTACGTCCTGTCGCGGGGTGTCTTTGACCACACCGCCACATTCGGCCAGCATGTGGGCGTCGCGGGCACGGGCCTTGGCCGGGTCGCGCTCGCAGATCACTGCACCGATGGCCTTGAGTTTGGTGGTGAGCTGGCGCACATGCTCCTTGCGCTCCTGGCCATAGCTGTCAAGAAGGGCCTCGGCGGCCGCACCGCCGACCTCGCCGCGCAAAACTGCCTGGAGCTTCCAGCTGATATTGACCACGTCACGCACCCCCTGACACATGCCCTGCCCCAGGAAGGGCGGCTGCATGTGGGCGGCGTCGCCGGCAAGGAACACCCGGCCGTCGCGCCAACGCTCGGCCACGAGCGCATGAAAACGGTAGCTGGACTGGCGCCAAAGCGTCCCGTCCTCCGGGGTGATCCAACGTGAGAGCAGCTTCCAGGTGCCCTCGGGGGTGGCTACTTCGCGCGGGTCCTCGCCGTCCTTGAGCGAGATCTCCCAGCGGCGGTGATTACCCGGGCCGATCACCAGGGTGCAAGGGCGCTCGGGCTCACAGAACTGCACGCTGGTGTTGGGTAGCTTGGCGAGGCCCTTCTCATTGACCCGGACGTCGACCACCAGCCAGGGCTCGTCGAAATCGAGGTCCTGCAGGGGCAGATCGAGGAGGCCGCGCACTGTGCTCGAACCACCGTCGCAGGCCAGCAGGTAGCGGGCGCGTACCGAGCCGGCGACGCCGCCATAGGCGGTGGCCAGCGTGACGCTCTGGTCGTCCTGGGTCAGGCCGGTGACTTCCACGCCCAGATCCAGCGTCACGTTGGGTAGCTGCGCCACGCGCGCGCGCAGCGCTCGCTCGACCGGCGGCTGGGTGAACACCACCGAGGGCGTGTAGCCCTGGGGGTAAGGCGGCGCCAGCATCGTCATGCGGCGGATCAACTGCCCATCCGCGCCGAAGAACTCGGAGTTGGTGAAGGGCTCGAAGTACGGCGCGATCGCGTCCATCACCCCCAGTTGCTGGAAGACGCGCAGGACTTCATGGTCCAGCGCGATCGCACGCGGAATCTCGTAGACGTCGGGCAGCCGGTCGCAGGCATAGACCCGCAGGCCAGCCTGTCCCAAAAGGCCAGCAGCCACTGCGCCCGCCGGCCCGAAGCCGGCAATGGCGACGTCGTAGACGGCTTGACTCATCGCAGCGCGCTCAGGCGGGCTCGGCCACGACCGGGTTGGACAGTAGCCCCACGCCCTCGATCTCAACGTCGATGGTGTCACCGGCCTTCATCCACACCGGCGGCGTGCGGGCCTGGCCCACGCCGGCAGGTGTGCCCATCACGATCACGTCACCGGGCTCGAGCGTAAGCACCTCGGCCAGCAGGGTGATGGTCTCAGCCACGTTAAAGATCATGTCGTCGGTGTTGGCGTCCTGCATCACCTGGCCGTTGAGGCGGCTCTGGATGCGCAAGCCGGTCGCGCCCGGTGCGAGCTCGTCGGCAGTGACCAGCACCGGGCCGAAACCGCCTGTGCGGTCGAAGTTCTTGCCGATGGTCCATTGCGGGGTGCGCTTTTGGAAGTCGCGCACGCTCATGTCGTTGAAGCAGGTGTAGCCAAAGACGTACCGCAGTGCGTCGGCCTCCTTGACATGCCTGGGCACGGTGCGGCCGATCACCACCGCCAGTTCGGCCTCGTAGTCGAACTTGGTGGAGGCGCGGGGCGTCCAGGCGGCTTCGCCATGCGCCACCAGCGAAGACGCGGCGCGGAAGAAGAACCAGGGGTAGTCGGGCTTGTCGCGGCCGCCTTCCTTGGCGTGGTCGAAATAGTTCAGGCCCAGGCAGATGATCTTGCCTGGCTCCGGCACCAGCGGCGCCAGCTTCGCGCTGAACAGGCTGTGGCGTGCGGCAGTGGTAGCGAGGGCGGCGCGGGCGGCGGCCGTTAGGTCGATGCCAGCCCGAAGCGCAGCACGCAGGTCGGCAGGCACGCGGGCGTCTGCGTCATGCAGGTCGATGAACGCGTCGCCGTCGACGGCAGCCAGTCGGGGTGCGCCATCGCGCAGGTAGGTGGTGAACTTCATGGTGGGAGTCTGGAAAAGTGAAAAACGACAGGGGAGGAAGGGGTCAGAAAGCGGGGCCAGATCAGACCGGTACGAACAGCACGCGCCGCTGGGCCTCCTTGAGCTCGGCGCCCGGCGGCGGCGAGATGCCCCACTGGTCGACGCGGCCGGGGGGCCACTTCCAGTCAGCGGGACCGCGGGCGACATAGCTGTCGTCGACCTGCTGCACGTCGGCGGTGTACTCGATGACGACACCGAAGGGGTCGATGAAGTAGTTAAACAGGTTGTTACCTGGGCCATGCCGGCCAGGGCCCCACTGGATCGGGTGGCCAGCGTCCTGCATGCGCCCGCCACCGCGCATCACGCCATCGAGATCGGGCATCAGGAAGGCAATGTGATTGAGCGCGTCGTTGTCGGCGACACCCACCGCCAGCGAGTGGTGGTCCGTATTGCAGTTCATGAAGGCGATGGCCACCGTACGATCGGCCAGCCGGAAGCCGAAGGCCTCGGTGAGAAAGGCCTGGGTCTCGTCGACCGAATGGCTATTGAGCACCACATGGGTCAGGCGCACCGGGCGGTCACGCTGCGTCGTCTGTGGCGGGTGACGAGCGTCGCCATGCACCACCTGGAATACCCGGCCATGAGGGTCGCGCAGGGTCAGGCCCACGCCACCCGCCGGGTTCTTGCTCAGGGGGCCGATGGGCGAGGTGAGAGTGGCGCCGGCGCGAACGGACGCCTGCGCGACCGCCTCGAGCGCCTCGGCGGTGCGCGCGCGCAGCGTCACCTGTCGCAGTTGTGGCACCGGGCCACCGGCGTACAGAGCCAACAGGTGGTGGTCACTGCCGGTGCCGCGCAGGTAGACCGAGCCCTCTTTGCGGTGGGCCACCTCCAGGTGCCACACATTGGTGTAGAAGGCCTCGGCCCGGGCCAGGTCGGGCACATTAAGGGCGACGCTGCGCAGGCCCTCGATCCAGGGGGAGGTCATCGCGCGCCTCCTCGCTTGCCGACGCTGGGCAGGCCGAGAAAACGCTCGGCGTTATGGCGGATGAGATTCATGGTGGTGGTGTCGTCAAAGGCCGCTTGCCGGATGCGCTCGATCGGCGTGCGGTCGTGGAAGTTGAAGGGGTAGTCGGTGCCGACCATCAGCTGCGTGGCCCCGAAGCTATGGACCAGGTGGCGCAGGGTGGGCGTGTCAAACACCAGAGTGTCGTAGAACAAGCGCGCGGCCTGGGCGCGGGGGGAGGCTGTCACGCTGTCCTTGAGCGCTGGGAAGGTGTGCCAACCCTGCTCCAGCCGCGGCAGGAGCGAGGCCAGGGTGCCGCCACCGTGGCTGAATGCGATACGCAGGTTCGGCCGGCGCAGCGGCAGATTGGCGGTGATGACCGAGGCTGCGGCCAGACCGACGTCACCCGGGTAGGCCAGCACCTGCTGCAGCGGCGCGGGTCCGACCAGACGCTCCATGCCGGCCGGCCGCAAGGCATGCACGAACACGCAGGCACCCAGCGCCTCGCAGGCTTCAAAGAAGGGATCGAACTTCGGGTGGCCCACCGGGTCGCCGTTGATGTTGCTGCCCAATTCCACGCCGGGGAAACCGAGCACCGTGACCACGTATTCCAATTCGCGCAGGGCATGGTCCATGTCCTGCAGCGGCACGGCGCCCAGGCCGGCGATGCGCCCGCCGCTCTCGTCCACCATGGCGGCGATCTGGTCGTTGGTGTACCGAAGGAGCTGCTGCGCGTCGGCCGGCGCCATCCAGTAGGACAGGAGCTCCGGCATGGGCGAGACCACCTGCAGGTCGAGGTCCATCGCCTCGAAATCGGCCAGGCGCTTGGCGGTGTCCCAGCAGGTGTCGGCCACGGTGCGGTACACCTTGCCCGAAATCATCACGTGCCGATGGCAGGCCTGGGCAGCAGCCATGGAGGGCCAGTCCGCGGGCAGGTGGCTGCCGATGTAGGCCGGAAAGTGCTCCGGCACCACATGGGCGTGGGTGTCAATGCCGCAGCCGCAACCGGGCAGGTGTGGGGTATTGCTCAAGGCTTGTCTCCACCGCGAATGCTAGAGGGCGCCGACATATCCGGGAATATGATTGGCCGGATTCATTGAATCCACGCCATGGATATTCGTTCTGTCGATCTGAACCTGCTCGTCGTCTTCGACGCCCTCTCACGTCACCGCAGCGTGAACCGCGCCGCCGAGGCCCTGGGCCTGAGCCAGCCGGCGACCAGCGCCGCCCTCGCCCGCCTGCGCGCATTGTTTGACGACGCCCTGTTCGTGCGCACCGGCGCGCGGATGGAGCCTACGCCCCGCGCGCTGGAATTGGGCCCCCTGGTGCACGACGTGGTGGAGTCGATCCAGACGCGCATCCTTCAGCAGACGGCTTTCGAGCCGGCCCGGGACGGACGACGCTTCACCATCTTGACGCCCGATATCGGCGAGGTTGCCTTCCTGCCCGGGGTGCTACGGCGGCTGCGCAGTGAGGCGCCTGGGGTGGGCCTGCGCACCCGATCCATGCCCCCGAAAGACGCGGCCGAGGCCCTGGCCTCGGGCGAAGCCGAGCTGGCGGTGGGCTTCTTCCCCGACCTGCACAAGGCCGGCTTCTTCCAGCAGGCGCTGTTTCGCACGTCCTACACCTGCATCGTCTGCGCGGGCAACAATGCGGTGGGCACGCGGCTCACGCGGCGCCAGTACCTGGACGCGCGCCATGTGGTCGTACGCCCAGACGGACGCGAGCACATGCTGGACCGGTTTCTGGAGGAAAAGGGCTGGCAGCGCCAGGTGGCACTGGAGTTATCCCACTTCATGAGCCTGCTGGCCATCTTGCCCGGCTCCGACCTGGTGGCCACCGTGCCCGACGACATGGCGACCGTGCTGGAGCGGCATATCGCCATCCGCCGGGTGGAGTTGCCGCTGCGGCCGCCCCATGCCGACGTGCAGCTCCTGTGGCACCGGCGCATGCAAAACGACCCCGCCAACCGTTGGCTGCGAGGTATCTTCCATGAGATGAACCGGCGCGGGAGCAACGAGCCCTTGCGCGCCTGAGCCCGCGCCGCCTTAGGCAGCGGTGAGGCCTGCCGCCTCAACCCCGGCGATGCAAATGAGCTCGTCCTCGTCGCCGGTGCCACCACTGGCGCCGGCTGCGCCAATCACCTCGCCGCTGGCGGACTTGATCACCACCGCGCCAGTCTGGGGCAGGAACTTGCCCTCGGCGGTGGCCGCCAAAGAGACGAAGAAGTTGGGGTTGTCCTTGGCGCGCTGGGCCAGCGTACGGCTGGAGCAGCCCATGCCGACCGCGCCCCAAGCCTTGGCTCGGGCGATGTCGAAGCGGAACATGCTGGCGCCGTCTTCGCTGGCGAAGGCTTTGAGGTGCCCCGCGCCATCGAGCACTGCAATGCCCATGGGCTTGAAGCCCTCGGCCTTGGATCTGGCCAGGGCTGCCGAGACGATGGCCTGAGCCTGGGCAAGTGAAAGAGAGGACATGGTGGACTCCGGGTCAAAAAAGGGGGAATGAGGATCGTGGTTGGCAAACGGCCCCCACATGCGCGCGATCATAGACGGCACCCGAGCGCCCCAGTACTCGCCGAGATCCAGCGCAAAGGTGGCCCACACGCCCCGGGGTCAGGCGCTGAAATCGACGCGGTGCTCGCGCGCCCATTGCGTGAAGTCCCGCCCAGGCCGGCCCAAAACCTGCGCTACTTGCGGCGATACTGCCGGCGGCTGGTCCACGCATTTGCGCAAGTAATCGAGCAGGCGGCGAGCGGCCTGCTCGGGCATGCGTGCGCGCCACTGGTCCAGGGCCTCGTCGTCGGAGAGGGCCGCCATTTGCAGCGGCCGCCCGATGGCGTCGGCGATGGCCTGCACCTGCTCGGCCTGTGACAGCTGCCGCGGTCCGGTAAGCCACCAGGCCTGACCGACATGGGCATGCGACACCAGCGCCTGCGCGGCGACCTCGGCCAGATCCTGCTCGTGAATGGGGACCCGGCGCGACTGCGGGTACGCCACCCGCACCAGGTCCTCAGTCCGCACCGAGGGCGCCCAATCCAGCGCATTGGTGGCGAAGGTATCCGGGCGGAGCACCACCGCCGGCAGACCGCTGGCGGCCAAAGCCCGCTCGGCCGCCAGGTGCCGGGCGGCGATCGGGTTCTCACGTGGGTCGGCCTTTTGCGTGACGATGGACGAGAGCAGCACTCCGCGTTGCACCCCGGCCTGGCGCGCCCGAGCGGC